>Ga0268299_1000688_pt1 | contig 90369 bp, 91 predicted proteins | sample NOBtaG_FD_193484 | JGI IMG/M metagenome (GOLD analysis project Ga0268299, IMG submission 193484) | Activated sludge microbial communities from bioreactor in Nijmegen, Gelderland, Netherland - NOB reactor | ecosystem: Engineered > Bioreactor > Aerobic > Activated sludge | place: Netherlands... | reverse complement strand
CGCGCCCTGCTGGAGCGCGACCCCAACGCTCCGGTCCTCGGCAACCCGGAAGGCGACGTGACGGTGGTGGAGTTCTTCGATTACAACTGTCCCTATTGCAAACGCGCGATGCCTGAAATCGACGCCCTGCTGGCCGAGGACGGAAACATCCGTCTTGTTCTGAGAGAATGGCCAATCCTTAGCGAAGGATCAGCGATCGCGGCGCGGGCCGCTTTGGCTGCACGGAAGCAGAACAAGTATGCTGAACTGCACAATGCACTGATGGGTGCGCGGGCGAAGTTGGACGAGCAGTCGGTGCTGCGGATCGCGGGCGAGGTCGGACTCGATGTCGAGCAGCTCAAGGTCGACATGCAATCGCCCGAAGTCGAGGAACATATCGCCACGTCGCTACGTCTGGCCGAGGCTCTCGGCTTCAACGGCACACCGTCATTCGTGGTGGGTGATCAACTGATTCCGGGCTTTGTTGAGAAGGCTCAGCTTGCCGAGGTGGTAGCCGCCGCGCGGGCCGCCGAATGAGTATCCGTCTTACGCGTCTTTTCGGTTTCCGACTTCAGCGGCCTTTCACGATCACCGAGACGGTCTTGGGCCGGATCAGGCATTCCGTCGTGGCAGCCACTTTGTGGATCGCCTTGACAGGGATTGCTTCGGCGCATTCATTCACCGTCGGCCTTCTGGTCGTCGGCGAGGACGTTGACGCAAGTCTGGCAGAAGCGGTGCGCGGTTTCCTCCTAGCGGCCGACGAACGGGACGGGCACGCCAACGAAACATCGGACGGACATCTCGGTGGGGTTGATGTGCAACTGCTGCCGCTGCCACGAGATGCGGCGGGGCTGGTCGAAGGACTGTTCGGTACGCCCGACGAGCCGACCGATGTCGTCATTGTCATTGGCGCCGAACCCGCGGCCAGCGACGCCGCGCGCGCGTATGCCTCGGCAAGCACGGTCTTGCGGCAGTTCGTACTGCCGGATGGGTGGGACAGCGCAGACGGAACCGACGGTTTTGTGTCGCGTTACCGGCTCGCCTATGGCGCAGCGCCCGGCGTAATGGCGGGGACGGCCTATCATTCGGCTCGCAGGCTCGACGCCGCAGTCAGACCGTTGGACGGTGTGGTACCCAAGGAAGCACTGCTAAACGCCTGGAGGTCAACCGAATCCGGTCTGTCCTGGTGACCCGGGAACCAATGGCGCAAGGCGTCATTGGTTCTGGGCAGTCCTTGCACGACTGAACGGGATCAGGCTGCAGGGTAGCTCGTGAAGACGCTACTGCTGCCGTCCAACCCGACAAGGATGACGTCATAGGCTTCGCGCTCGGTCTCGGGTCCCATGCCGGGTGACCCGTAGGGCATGCCAGGCACGGAGAGACCGACGGCGACGGGTCGTTCAGCCAAAAGACGGCGGATGTCGGCGGCGGGAACGTGCCCCTCGACAGTATAGTCGCCGATGGTGGCGGTGTGGCAGGACGCGAGGTCTTCCGGAATGCCACGCTCGCGCTTGAACGCCGCAAGCTCTTCGATGCTGCGTTCCTCGAAGGATACCCGAAAGCCGCTGTCGCGCAGATGTCCGATCCACCCGTTGCAGCAGGGGCAGCCGGGGTCCTTGACGACGTGGATGGCTTCGTCGCCCTCGGCAAGTGCTGGGGTAGCCGCAATGGCGGCCAGCCAAGGAACGGCGGCGAGAACCTTGCGCCGGGACAGTGTCATGATGTCGGCCTTTCGTTGGAACTTTACGGGAAACATAGCTGCAAGTGCGGGGATCGGCGAGCAAAGTCTGATGAACCCGGCGACTGATCACCGAAATGCTACTCCAGCCGCGGGTCCCCGGCTTGAACCAGCAGAACCCCGTGGTTCTCGTCGGCGTCGTCGTCGGTGATCGTCCGTGCGGAGACGCCCGGCAACTCGATTGTTCGATATTTCCTACAGCCAGCGTCAGAACAAGGACCGCGACTGCATCATCCGTTCGAAGGTCTATGCCGGACGCTATGGTACGCAAGGCGAGTACAGCTACGGACGCAGTTCGATCGAGGCCGTTCCCGAGGCGTCAGATCTCGACATTCCGGGAAACTGCCGTGGCTACTCGCACCGCGCGGTATTCATCGAATGGCGGGACTACAACGGCGTGTATGGCTACGAGGAAGTTTACTATTGATGCTGCCGCCGGGCCTCTAGGCGCTTTGAGCGCAATAGTCGGACGGTGGACGCGGTAGGCCAAGAAGGGGTGCTTGTGCAATCTTGATAATAGTTATCAGGCGCGCCATATTCTTGGTCTGACCTGATGGAGACCACCATGATAAGCGCAGATCTGGGATCCCAACTCGAAACCTTCGTCGCTTCGTTGGTCGAGACTGGCCGATACAACTCGAAAAGCGAAGTGCTGCGCGAAGGCGTCCGCCTGATCCAGGAGCGCGAGGCGCGTCTGGCCGTGCTGGACCAAGCGATCGCGCGAGGCCTCGACGACGCTGAAGCGGGTCGCGTCAGACCGGCGGCCGACGTCTTTTCTCGCCTGGAGGCCAAGTATCAGGCCGCTGATCGCCCGACAGAATGATCGTCGAATTCACCGCGGCTGCCGAGGCGGCCCTGGAAGGCATTGGCGACTACATCGCCCGCGACAACCCGACGCGTGCGCTGAGCTTCGTGCGCGAGCTGGCGCGCGTATGTCTTGACCTCGGCGACATGCCGCAGGCCTGGCCCGTGGTGCCGCGCTATGAGCATCATGGCATCCGTCGCCGCGTGCATGGTCGATACCTGATCTTCTATCGCATCTCGGGCGAACGGATCACTGTCCTGCACATCCTCAACGGGGCCATGGATGTGGAGGCCATCCTGTTTCCGGACGGGTGAGGCGATACGGAATCGTTTCTGGAAATTGTAGTAGCATTTACAATGCCTTAATTAGAAACATATAAGAGAGATTATGTATCTTGCAGATAGCATGGCGGCTCGTCTGCGAAACCCTCCACGGTTGGCACGACGCTCCACCAGCCTTGAGGCGGCTCGGAGTCCTGTGCTCGGTCACCCTCAATACCGCGGCACGGCCCGGCCGGTCGGGTTACGGGCGCGCGCCAAGGGTGATGGCGGTGAAGACGTCCAAATGTGCTCCGCCGACATTCTTGAAGATGGTGATGTCATCCTCGGACTGCCGCCCCAGTGCGGGTTCGCGTGCCAGGTCGAAGTGATCCGCCAGCACGTCATCCTGCGTGATCAGCCCGCTGGCCAGAGCCTGACCGAGATCACCGGTGTGCTCCATCCCGCGCCGGGTATCGACATAGATCCGGCCGCGCTTCAGCGCCACGTCGTCGGTTTCCCGCAGGCTGGTCATGTAGGCGCCCACAAGATCGAGATGCGCGCCCGGGCGAAGGAGCGCGCCCTTGACCAGCACCGTGTTCGACATGGTGACACAGGAAATGATGTCGGCCACCCCCACTGCGGCATCGAGGTCGGAGACCGCCTTGGCCGTGATCCCGTCCGCGCCCAGATACCGGACAACGGACTCGGCCTTGCCGTGCGTGCGATTCCAGATCAGGATCTGGTCGATCGAGGGGCGCGCCGCCAGATGGGCGCGCGCGAAATGGGGGGCCAGCGCCCCTGCCCCGACGATCAGCAGGGTCCGCGCATCATGCCGCGCCAAAATCGAGGCCCCGAGCGCCGAATCCCCGGCGGTCTTGCGAGCCGTCATCGCTGCGCCATCGGCGACCATCAGCGGCGCGCCGGTTGCCCCGTCGAACATGGCGACCAGCCCCTGAACGTTCGGTTGAGGCGGCGCAAGCCTTTCATTGCCGGGAAAGACCCCGACCATCTTGACCGCGACGGCGCCGCCCGGCAGCCAGCCGGGCAATGTGATGAACTGGCTGCCTGTTCCCGCCGGGTCGGTCTGGACAACGACCTCGGACGCCGGCATCGGCCCCAGATGCGCCTTTGCCAGCGCAGCGATCAGAAGCGGCCAGGGCAGCGCCGCATGGACGGCTTCGGCATCGTAGACTTTCATGGCAATCCTTTCAGACCCTTCCCCTGCTCAACTGCCGAGCCGCAGCGTGACCAGGTGGCAAGGCGTTGTCAGCCGGGAGAATGCAAGCGCCTCCCCTCCGGCCCCGAGAACCGTCTTCTCGATCCGGTAGAGCGGTTGGGTCGAAGCGACATGCAGGGCGGCGGCCTCGTCCCTTGTGGCAAACCCGACGTCGATCAACCGTTCGGCGCCGCCCGGGGTTACGCCATGGCACTCGCGCAGGGCGGCAAAGAACGAGCCGCCACGCTCCACCGGGCCGACCGCCCGCGGAAACCGCGCCGCGTCGAACCACAGCGCCTCGAGCGTCATCGGCTTTCCATCAAGCTCCAGCAGGCGGTCGAACCGCACCGGACGTTCGGGGGCAAGCCCCATCAGCCCGGGAAATGGAGCCGGGGCATCGTCGCGCGACAGCACGATATGCCCGGCCCTGTGGCCCATGCCCTCGACCGTATCGGCAAAACCGGAAAGTGAAATGGACTGCTGCAGCTTGCGCGGTGCGACCAGTGTCCCCCGACCCTGCTGACGGATCAGAACACCCTCGGCGGCAAGATCGCCGAGGGCGCGGCGCAGGGTGATGCGGCTGACGCTGTAACGCTCTGCCAGTTGGGGCTCGGGCGGCAGGAAGCCACCCTCGGTCAGATGACCTTCGGCAATCTCGGACAGGATCCTGCGGCGGACCTGTTCGTAGAGTGGCGGAAGATCGTCTCGGGGCATCGCAGTCTCAGTAATCGTTGAGCTTTTTCATGTATCGCCGACCGTCCAGCATGACCTGCCCGCGGATCGAGGCCACCTTGTACATGAACCGCCAGAGCGTGTCGAAGAAGATGAGCGGTACGACATTGCCCCGGAAGCGGGCGTCAATTCCCGACAGGTCAAGCTTTTCGGCATCGAGGACCAGCAGGTTTTCCCTGCGGCCGAAGCGGTGCAGGAACTCGTCCGCGCGGTCATCCAGCGCCCGGGTGCTGTCGCAGCCCTTCAGCAGCACGAAGCAGCGATCCTCGTCCAGCACCTCGAAGGGACCATGGAAGAACTCGTTGGAATGGATAGCCTGGCTGTTGATCCATTGCATCTCCATCAGGACGCAGATGGCAAAGGAATAAGCCGCGCCGTAGCTGGCCCCGGCGGCCATGGTGTAGATGACGTCCTGCCGGGCAAAATGATCGGCGTAGTCGTCCCACAGCGGGGCGAAGGTTTCATGCGCGCGGTCGATGGCGCCCTGCAGGTTGAACAGGCTGTCGATCAGCACCTCGGTCAGATTCTCGCCTCCGCGCAGCGCGACAAGGCCCATGACCAGCTGGTAGATGCACGAGTAGTTGCTGTCGCGGGCGTCGATCGGCACGCCGGTCGTATAGGGGGCTTCGAACTTGACGGCGTGGTGGACAGCCGCGCCAAGCGGCGATCCCGGCTCGACCGTAAGGCCGATGGTCTGCGCACCACTTTCACGGGCGAAATGCGCAGCGGTGGTGGTCTCCTTCGTCGTGCCGGTCATCGAGCACAGGATGACCAGCGTGTCCGGACCAAGCAGCCGGGGCGCGCGGGCGACGAATTCGGCCGCGTTGTAGACGTCCGATGCTATGTCGCCGTGCTGATCCAGCATGAACTTGGCCGGATACATGATCGACAGCGAACCGCCGCAGGCGACGAAGAACACGTGCTTCAGCCGCCTGGTGTCGACATCGCCAAGTGCCGCGACGACATCGGGATGGAAACGCGAGGGAAGAGTCATGGAGGCACCGCAATCAGCTATAAGATGACCTAAGACGTATTATTTTCATTTTTGGGCGTCAACCGCCGTTGACATCCGGCAGCCGATTTTGTGAACGTTCTCACACCTGACGCAACTTCGAGGCTGACGTGATCGGAAAGTCCCCCAGGATTCTCGCCTTCGGCGACAACGTGGTCGATTGCTACCGCGCCGATCAGGTCATGTACCCCGGTGGAAACTGCGTGAACCACGCGGCCTTTACCCGACGTGCCGGCGCGGAAGCCGGCTATGCGGGGGCGGTTTCCGATGATCCGGCGGGCCGGGCCATCCGTGATGCGCTGGTGGCCGAAGGCGTGGACGTATCGCTTTTGCGGTTCGTACCCGGACAGACCGCCTATTGCGTGATCAAGACCGTCGATGGCGAGCGGGTGTTCGAGGGCGCGAACCTGGGCGTGTCGATCATCTCGCCCGCGCCGGAAGATCTGGCGCGGATCGCCACGATGGATGCCGTTCACACCGGCCGGTCAAGCCATATCGACGCCTGGCTGGGCACGATCGCCGCGGTCACCCGGCTCTCATACGATTTCGCCACCGTCCGCGATTCGGAAAGGATCGCCCGGGTGGCCCGGCATTGCTTCCTTGCAAGTTTCTCCGGCGGGGATCTCGACAGCGCGCAAGCGGCGGCGCTTGCCGGTCTGGCCTGCCGCCACGGTGCACGATGGGCGGTCGTGACCCGCGGCGGAGAGGGCGCTCTGCTGGCGGGGCCCGGTGGGACATGGCAACAGGTGGCCGAACCGGTGGTCCCCGTCGACACGCTCGGCGCGGGGGACACGTTCATCGCCCGGACGCTGGTCGGTTTGCTCCGCGGTGAAGAACCCGCGGATTTTCTGGCCGCGGCTGCACGTGCTGCGGCCGACACCTGTCTCTCCAACGGCGCCTTCGGACACGGCGTCCGGATGGAGATCGATCTCTCCACCATGCAGACCCTTGATGAAATCTACGCCACCACCCGCCCGGTTCCGGGTCCGGATGCCCTTCCCGGCTGAAGGGCGAAACACAAGAATAACCTACCAAAGCAAACCAACAGAGGAAGCACATGAAAACCTGCAGTCATCGACTTTTCGCGACCGTGCTTGCCACCCTTGCGGGATTTGGCGGAGCGGCGCTTGCTCAGGATGTCACCATCCGCATCGCAACGGTGAATTCGCCCACCAGCGAAAGCTGGAAAGAGGTCATGGCCACCGCCGAACGCGTCACCGCCCTTACAGAAGGCCGCGTCGCCTTCGAGGGGTTCCCTTCTGGCCAACTGGGCTCCACCACCGATTCCATCGAGCAGGCCAGCCAGGGCCTGCCGGTGATGACCTTCACCTCGGCGTCGTTCCTGGCCGAATTCGGCGTGCCCGAGCTTGCTATCGTTGAAGGCCCCTTCATCGTTTCGGGCAATGACGAGGCCGAAAGGCTGGCCACCTCGCCGCTGATGCAGGGCTACTACGATCGGCTGGCCGAGGCGGCCGGACTGCGCGTCGTGGCGCTGAACTGGTTTGACGGACCGCGCCACATGATCGGCACCGAAGGCTATCCCGAGCCCGAAGATCTGCAGGGCGTGCGGATGCGGGTGCCGCCCGTGGAAACCTGGCTCAAGACCTTCGAGCCGCTTGGGGTCGTCGCGACCACCGTTCAGGCGGCCGAGGCCTATTCGGCGTTGTCGCAGGGCGTGGTGACGGCGGCGGAAAGCCCGCTGACCGGGCTGCGTGCCTCGGGCTGGCAGGAAGTCGTCAAGGAGATCACCCTGACCGGACATTTCAACCTTTTCACCGGTTGGGTGATGAGCGATGCCGCGTTCCAGTCGATGTCGGAAGGTGACCGGGCGATCCTCCTGGAAGAATTCCGCAAGGGTGGCCAGATGTTGAGCCAGAAGTCGGCCGATCTCGAAGCCGAGATCCGCGCCGAGTTCGAGGCGCAGGGCGTCACCTTCCACGAGGCCGACCTGGAGGCTTACCGCGCCGCTACGGCAGGTTTCTACACCAGCTTCCCCGATTGGCCGGCCGGACTGTATGATGAGGTCCGCGCCGCGGCGACCGGAAACTGAGCCTCCCGCTTCCTACCTCTGGCGGGCCCGCGCTGGCGGGTCCGCATCCCGATAGCCATTCATGAGGATACTCATGCCAATCCTGCGCGGCGCGCTCCGCTTTGCCGGCCTGTGGCTGCCTGCGATCCTTGTCGGGGCGCTTGTCATGATCGTTCTGGCCGATGTCGTGGCGCGCAACTTCTTCGCCATGTCGATCATGTGGGCGCAGGAACTGTCGGTGGTGCTTCTCGCTGCGACGGTCTGGCTGGGGCTGGTCGGCGCGTCGATGAATGGCCAGCTGTTCGGCATCGAGCTTTTTGTCGATCGGCTTCCCGCCGGGCTGAAGCCGGCAGCTCGCATTCTGGCCGATCTGCTGGTGATGCTGATTGCTGCCGCGGTGATCCATGCCACATGGGCCCAGATCAGCACGGCCCGCTTCACGAAATTCGTCACGCTCGGCTGGCCGAAGTGGATCGTCGCGGCGCTGCTGGCGCTCGGCATGGCGCTGCTGATCGTGTCGCGCCTTCTCGCCCTGTTCGAGCGCCGCGAGACCCGCGAGGATGAGACCTGCGAATGATACTAGCCACCCTTGCATTCGTCCTGCTTCTGGCCTTCGGCCTGCCGGTCGGCTTCGTGATGCTCGGCGCCTCGATGACCTATTTCTTCCAGAATCCGATGATGGCGTCGATCGTGGCGCAGCGTATGTCCTCGGGGATCGAGAGCTTTCCGCTACTGGCCATACCACTGTTCGTGGTGGCGGGCGCCGCAATGGCGCGCGGAGGTATCGCAGATCGCCTTTATGGTTTCTGTGAAACGCTGGTAGGCCACTGGCGCGGCGGCCTGGCGCAGATCGCCGTCCTGAACTCGATCTTCATGGGCGCGATGTCGGGTTCCGCAAATGCCGATGCGGCGATCGACGCCCGGACCATCGTGCCGGTAATGCGCAGGCACGGTTATTCGAACGCCTATGGCTCGGTCATTTCCGCGGCCTCGGCCATCATCGCCCCGATCATGCCGCCCTCAATCGCGCTCATCGTCTATGGCCTGCTGACGAACACGTCGATCGGCCGGCTGTTCCTCGGCGGAGTAGTTCCGGCTTTCATCATCGCCGCCGTGCTGATGCTGACCGTGCGCTGGACGGCGATCCGGATGAACCTCGCCCCCGCCCGTGCAAGCCGTGCGCCGCTGCGAGAGGTCGCGAGGAACGGCAGGGCGGCGCTTTGGGCGCTGGCCATGCCGGTCATGCTGCTGCTCGGGCTGCGCGGCGGCTGGTTCACCCCGACCGAGCTGGGCGCCGTTGCCGCCGTCTATGCCTTTGTTGTCGGCACGGTCGTCTATGGCGGCATTCGCCTGGCCGAGACGGCCGATCTTCTGGCCGAGGCGGCAACCACCACGGCGGGGGTGATGTTCATCGTCGCTTCGGCCTCTGTCTTCTCGCTGATCCTGAGCCTGGAGCATGTTCCGCAGATGCTCGTCTCCGGACTGCTCGAAATCTCGGACAACAAGTTCGTGGTCCTGCTCGTGGTCAATATCGCGCTGCTGATCCTTGGCACCGTGTTCGAGGGGCTGGCGATCATCGTGATCCTTGGCCCTCTCCTGTCGGTTGCGGCGACGCAGCTTGGCCTCGACCCGGTCCATCTGGGGGTCGTTCTGGTCTTCAACACCGCCATCGGATCGCTGACACCGCCGGTGGGCACGGTCATGTTCACCGTATGCTCGATCACCCGCTGTTCCGTCGAGGATTTCGCCAGGGCCTTCCTGCCCTTCCTCGCGGCGCTGATCGGAGTGCTGGTGCTGCTGACCTTCGTTCCGGCGCTGGTGACGTTCCTGCCGAACCTGCTGTTCTAGGCGCGGCCCCAAGGCCCTGCGCTCATTCATCGCGCCGGAAGCGGCCTCGGGGGCTGATCTGGCCCTGAAGCCAGTCATGGAACTGGCGCACGGCCGCATTTTCGGTGCGGCCTTCGGGTACGACAACGTAATAGGCGTTCTCGGTCTCCATCGGTGCGTCGAAAAGCTGGACGAGCGCGCCCGAGGTGATTTCCGACTCGATCAGGTAGAGAGGCACAAGGCCGACCCCCAATCCGGCGATGGCGGCGGAAATGATCATCGAGAATTGGTCGAAACGCGCGCCATGCCAGGCCTCGGCCGGCACATCGGCGTGGGCTTCGAACCATTGCGACCAAAGCCGCGGACGGCCTGTCAGATGCAGAAGCTCCGCGCCGATCAGGTCGGACGACACCACGGGCGAAAGCCTGGCCGCCATTTCGCGGCTTGCCACGGGAACCACGGTTTCGGTGCAGAGAAAGCTGGTCACGCCCCCCGGCCAGACAGGCTTGCCGTAGTGGATCGTCAGGTCCAGCGGGTCTTCGTCGAAACTGAAGGGCCGATCGCGCGATTCCAGCGAGATCTGCATTCCGGGATGCTGCCGCACGAAACTGCCAAGCCGGGGAACCAGCCAGCGGGTGCCGAAGGTGGGCAGCGTCCCGATCCGCAGCACCTGCCTCGCGGGCGCTTCGGCAAGCGCGCCGTAGATCAGCCTTTCGGCTTCGGACAGCAGTCGCCGTGCCTCGGGCAAAAGCCGGGCCCCGGCCTCGGACAGCACCACCCGCTGGCGGATCCGCTCGAAAAGCTGCAAACCAGTCTGCTGTTCAAGTTCCTTGATCTGGCGGCTGACGGTGCTTTGGGTCAGGGCCAGTTCATCGGCAGCACGGGAAAAGTTGCCGTGCCGCGCGGCGCTTTCGAACACCTGGAGCGTTCCCAGATCTGGCAAGAGGCTTCGGCGCAGGTTCATGTCAATCTCGCATCAACCATTGCGAAACCATCACAAGACAAGCCAAAAATCAAGGTGCATAGTGCAATAACCGAATGAACCACCTTGAAGAAGCTGCACATGCCAGACCTTGGCCTTCCTCCCGACCAGATCCGCGCCCGTTTTTCCGCTGCAATGTCGGAGATGTACCGCGATGAGGTGCCCGCCTATGGCGAGCTGATGGACCTGGTGGCCGAGGTGAATGCCGAGACGCTGGCGGCCGATCCGGCGCTCGCCGAACGGCTGGTCGCGACCTCGTCGTTGACCCGCATATCGGAAGAGCGTCACGGCGCGATCCGGCTTGGAACGGCATCCGAACTCGCCATGATGCGGCGGGTGTTCGCGGTGATGGGCATGTATCCGGTTGGGTACTACGATCTCTCCGAGGCGGGCGTGCCCGTCCATTCGACCGCCTTCCGCCCCGTGGCAGGCAACAGCCTGAACCGCAACCCGTTCCGGGTCTTCACCTCGCTCTTGCGGCTCGACCTGATCGCCGATGCCGCGCTGCGGGCCGAGGCCGAGGCAGTGCTAGAGAAGCGGGACATCTTTACCCCGGACGCCGTCGCCCTGACCGAAAAGGCCGAGGCCGAGGGCGGACTTTGCGAGGAGGATGCGGCGCGCTTCGTGGCCGAGGTGCTGGAGACGTTCCGCTGGCATGACCGGGCGCTGGTCCCCGCCGCGCTTTACAGGCGGCTGCACGATGCGCACCGGCTGATCGCCGATGTCGTCAGCTTTCGCGGTCCCCATATCAACCACCTGACGCCGCGTACGCTGGATATCGACAAGGTGCAGGACCGGATGGCAGGGCGCGGCATCACCCCCAAGGCCGTGGTCGAGGGGCCGCCGACTCGCAACTGCCCCATCCTGCTGCGCCAGACCTCGTTCAAGGCGCTGGAAGAGGCGGTGGCCTTCCGCGATGGCGATGGCTGGGCCGAAGGGCAGCACACCGCCCGCTTCGGCGAGATCGAACAGCGCGGCATCGCCCTGACGCCAAAGGGCCGGGCGCTGTACGACCGTCTCCTCTCCGCTGCCCGCGCGCGCGTGCGCCCTGCGGCCGACGGCTCGAACGCCGCGGAATATGTCGAGGCCCTGGCCTCGGCCTTCATGGACTTTCCCGACAGTTGGGACGAGATCCGCAGGCGTGGCCTCGGGTATTTCGTCTGGACGTTGAGCGAGGCGGGCGACTCCGCTTCGGGTCTTCATCTGTCGGCCGAAGAGGCCCTGTCCAAAGGTCTGATCATCGCCGATCCGATCGTCTACGAAGACTTCCTGCCGGTATCCGCCGCTGGCATCTTCCAGTCGAACCTCGGCGACGGTCCGGCGCAGGACTTCACCGCGAGCCCCAACCAGATTCGCTTCGAGGCCGATCTTGGCGCCAAGGTCCTGAACGAATTCGACCACTACGCCGGACTCGAGGCCGCATCGCTCAGGCACTGCCTCGACAGGCTGGCCGGCTGAAGCGGACGCGGTCCGAAATCCACACCCGACAGAACGAGACAATGGAGACAACGGCATGACCGCCACTACCCTCAGCGCCGAAGCCGCCAAGATCCTGGCCCGCCTGGGAGTCGACCCCGCGCGCCATACCGAAGGCACGATGCCGTCCTTTTCGCCGGTCACCGGGGAAGAGATCGCCTGCCTGCCGGTGTCAAGCCTGGCCGATGCCGAGGCGGCCATCGAAACCGCGGCCATGGCCTTCCGCGAATGGCGCCTGGTCCCGGCGCCGCGCCGGGGTGAACTGATCCGCCTTCTGGGCGAAGAGCTTCGCGCCGCGAAGGAGGATCTTGGCCGTCTCGTCTCGATCGAAGCCGGCAAGATCCTGTCCGAGGGACTGGGCGAAGTGCAGGAGATGATCGACATTTGCGATTTTGCCGTCGGGCTGTCGCGCCAGCTCTACGGCCTGACCATCGCGACCGAGCGCCCCGGCCACCGGATGATGGAGACTTGGCATCCGCTTGGTGTGGTCGGCATCATCTCGGCCTTCAACTTTCCGGTTGCGGTCTGGTCGTGGAACTCAGCGATCGCGCTGGTCTGCGGCGACACGACCATCTGGAAGCCGTCCGAAAAGGCACCGCTGACGGCCCTGGCCGCCAAGGCCATCTTCGACCGCGCCCTGGCCCGCTTCGGTGCCGCGCCAGAGGGGCTGGTGCAGGTGCTGATCGGTTCCGGCGACATCGGCAATGCGCTGGTCGAGAGCCCGAAAGTGGCGCTGATCTCGGCGACCGGCTCCACCCGGATGGGCCGGATCGTCGCGCCGAAGGTGGCTGCGCGCTTCGGGCGCTCGATCCTGGAACTCGGCGGCAACAATGCCGGTATCGTCTGCCCCTCGGCCGACCTCGACATGGCGGCGCGTGCCATCGCCTTCGGCGCCATGGGCACCGCCGGCCAGCGCTGCACGACGATGCGCCGCCTTTTCGTGCATGAGGCGGTCTATGACACTTTGGTCCCACGCCTGAAGAAGGCCTATGAGAGTGTCTCGATCGGCAGCCCGCTGACGACCGGCGCGCTGGTTGGACCGCTGATCGACCGGCAGGCCTTTGACGCCATGAAGATGGCGCTCGAAGCGGCCAGGGCGCTTGGCGGCACGGTCACCGGAGGCGAGCGTCATGCCGAGGCCGGCCCCGCGACCGCCTTCTACGTCCGGCCCGCGCTGGTCGAAATGCACCGACAGGAGGGTCCGGTTCTGGAAGAGACCTTCGCCCCGATCCTGTATGTGATGAAGTACTCGGACTTCGACACAGTGCTGGAGGATCACAACGCCGTTGCGGCCGGCCTCTCGTCATCGATCTTCACCACCGACCTGCGCGAGATGGAGATCTTCCTGTCGGCGCGCGGCTCGGATTGCGGCATCGCCAACGTGAACATCGGCACGTCGGGCGCCGAGATCGGTGGCGCCTTCGGGGGCGAGAAGGAAACCGGCGGCGGGCGGGAATCCGGGTCGGATGCTTGGCGCGCCTACATGCGCCGCGCCACCAACACGGTCAACTACTCGCGCGAATTGCCGTTGGCGCAGGGCGTCGTCTTCGACATCGAGTGATCGCCATGAGCAGCGCCACGACAAGCCCGGCAGGGTTCGCCCCCGCTGACAGGATCGCTTCCATCGAAGTGTCCGAGATCCTGCAGATCACCGCGCGGGCGGCCGAAATGCGCCGTCAGGGTCGGCCGGTGATCATTCTCGGTACCGGAGAGCCGGACTTCGACACGCCCGATCATGTCAAGGAGGCAGCCTCTGCCGCGATACGGCTGGGCGAGACAAAGTATACCGCGCTTGACGGCACGCCTTCGCTCAAGCGCGCGATTGCCGGGAAGTTCAGGCGCGAGAACGGGCTGGACTACACTGTCGACGAAATCACCGTGGGGGCTGGCGCCAAGCAGATCCTCTATAATGCGATGATGGCCAGCCTGAATCCGGGGGATGAGGTCATCATCCCCCTCCCCTGCTGGACATCCTACCTGGATATCGTGCGCATTGCCGGCGGCGTGCCGGTGCCGGTCGCCTGCACGGCCGCGAACGGATTTCGCATCACCGCCGATCAGATCGCAGGGGCCATCACGCCGCGCACCCGCTGGATCCTGCTGAACTCGCCCTCGAACCCGACGGGTGCGGCCTATTCGGAACAGGACTACCGGACCATCCTGAACCTTCTGCTCGATCATCCCTCGGTCTGGCTGATGGTGGACGATATCTACGAGCACATCGTCTATGACGGTTTCGCCTTCGTCACCCCGGCCGCCTTGGAGCCGCGGCTGAAAGACCGGACGCTGACGATCAATGGCGTGTCCAAGGCCTATGCGATGACCGGCTGGCGCATTGGTTTCGGCGGTGGCCCGAAAGCGCTGATCAAGGCGATGGCGGTGGTGCAGAGCCAGTCCACCTCGTGCCCGTCGTCGGTCAGCCAGGCCGCCGCCGAGGCTGCGCTGACCGGCCCGCAGGAGTTGCTGGCCGAGCGGCGCGAGAGCTTCCGGCGCCGGCGCGATCTGGTGGTCGATGCCCTCAATGCCATTCCCGGCATCACCTGCCGACGGCCAGAGGGGGCATTCTACACCTATGCCGAATGCGGGGGCCTGATCGGGGCGCGGACGCCCGACGGTCGCGTCATCGCGGATGATCGCGGTTTCTGCGCCTGGCTTCTTGAGACGGCCGAGGTCGCGGTCGTGCCCGGTGCGGCCTTCGGCGTGTCGCCCTGTTTCCGCATCTCCTATGCCACCTCGATGGACGAGCTCAGCGAGGCAATGGCCCGGATCGCCCGTGCCTGTGCTGGACTGGCGCGCGCCTGACGGCCCGACCGCAGTGCCCAGGGCTATGTCGATGATCCCCCGCCTCACCCCTTCGCATCTGGCGCCAGCTGAGCCCCGAGGCCTGTTTGACGCGCTTGTCGAAGCGGGCTTTTGCGGTGATCTCGAAGCCGGGGCCGCCGCGCGGATCGTGCAATCGACCGACAATTCGATCTATCAGATCGTGCCCGAAGCAATCCTTTATCCCTCCGACTCGGCCGACCTGCGGATTCTGGCCGAGGTGCTGCATCGGCCCGAGCACCGCCACCATCGGATCAGCCCGCGCGGCGGAGGAACCGGCACCAACGGGCAGTCGCTCGGTTCGGGTCTGGTGGTCGACTGCTCCCGCCACATGACGCGCATCCTGGAAATCGACGTGGCGCGCCGCCGGGTCACGGTCGAGGCCGGCGTGGTCAAGGATCAGTTGAACCGGGCGCTTGCACCGCATGGGCTGTTCTTCGCGCCCGAGCTTTCAACTTCGAACCGCGCCACGATCGGCGGCATGGTGTCGACCGATGCCTGCGGCCAGGGCTCGTGCCTGTACGGCAAGACCTCGGACCATGTGCTGGGGCTGGGGCTCGTACTGTCGGATGGCAGCCACCATTGGTCCGAACCGGTCGACGCGGATGGTCTCGACCGGCTTTGCGCGCGCGATGACCGGATCGGCGCGGCCACCCGCCAGCTCGTCCGGATCGAGCGCGACGAAGCGGAGAACATCGCCCGGATCTTCCCGAGGCTGAACCGGTTCATGACCGGCTATGACCTTGCGCATCTGCGCGATGCCGATGGACGGTTCGACATGAACGCGGTGCTTTGCGGGTCGGAGGGCACGCTGGCGCTGATTGCCGAGGTCGAACTGAACCTCTTGCCGCTGCCGGCCCGTGCGGCGCTGGTCTGCATCCAGTATGCCGATTTCAACACCGCACTGGAGGACGCGCGGCTGCTGATGGGGTTGAAGGTCGCTTCAGTCGAGACGCTGGACGAGAAGGTGCTTTCGCTGGCGCGGGGCGATGCAGTCTGGCAGGGCATTTCCCGCTTCTTCCCGAAGGTGCCGGGAAGCCTGACCGATGGCATCAACCTGGTTGAGATACTGGCCGACAGCGACGAGGCGCTTGAACAGGGTATCGAGCGGGTCAACATGGCGCTGGCCGCCGACCGGCTGGAGGGACGTGGTACCGCCACCATCGCCCGTGACCCCGCCGACATCGCCGCCATCTGGCAGATGCGCAAACGCGCGGTGGGGCTTCTGGGAAACGTCTCAGGCCCGGCGCGGCCGATGCCGTTTGTCGAGGATACGGCGGTGCCGCCGGAAAACCTCGCGGCCTACATCCGGGAGTTCCGCGCGCTTTTGGATGACGAGGGGGTCTCCTATGGCATGTTCGGCCATGTCGATGCAGGGGTGCTGCATGTGCGCCCGGCGCTCGACCTGACCGTGGACGCCGACCGCGCAAGGATTCGCCGGATCAGCGACGCGGTGGTGGCGTTGACGCAGAAATACGGCGGTGTGCTTTGGGGCGAGCACGGCAAGGGGCTGCGGTCCGAATACGTGCCGGAATACTTCGGGCCGCTTTATCCGGCATTGCAGGCGATCAAGGCGGCCTTCGACCCTGACAACCGGCTGAACCCCGGACGGGTCGCCACACCCGCCGTGGAGCAACCGTTGTCGCGGATCGACGAAGCCCCGCTGCGGGGTGATTTCGACCGCCAGATCCCACGCCCCGTCCGTGACGGCTTCGACAACGGACCGTATTGCAACGGCAATGGCGCCTGTGTCGACTTTGACGCGACCAATGCCATGTGCCCCTCCTACAAGGCCACGCGCGACCGGAGGCATTCGCCCAAGGGGCGGGCAGCGCTGATCCGCGAGTGGCTGCGGCTTCTCGCTGAGAATGGGGTGGAGCCACAAAAGCTGGCCCTTGCGCCGAGGCCGGCGTTTTCCGGGATCCGGCGGCTGTGGAACAGCCTCAATCCCGCCAATCGCGACGACTTCTCGCATAAGGTGCGCCGCGCCATGGATGGTTGCCTGGCCTGCAAGGCCTGCGCCGGTCAATGCCCGGTGAAGGTGGATGTGCCGGCGTTCCGGGCGAAGTTTCTGCATCTGTATTACGGACGGTATCTGCGCCCGCTGCGCCACCATCTTGTTGGGGGGATCGAGACGCTCCTACCGCTGGCCGCGCGTTTCGGCCCGCTTTATGGCCTTGCCGTCGGGCCGGGTCGCGGGATGCTGCGCCGCGTTGCCGGATTGACCGCACTGCCGGGACTGGCGTCGCGCGCACTCAGAGCGCAGGTCGCGGCGATCCCGATCGCCACACCCGAGCGGCTGGCGGCGCGCGGTCCGGATGCCGGAGCGGTGGTGCTGGTTGCCGACCCGTTCCTTGACCATTTCGACCCCGCGCCCGTGCTTGCGGCCGCGCGTATCGCAAGGGCCGCAGGGGCAAGTGTCTGGCGCAGCCCCCCTGTGGCCAATGGCAAGCCCCGGCATGTCCTTGGCTTCCTCGGGCAGTTCGCCGACATCGCCCGCAGGGCAGAGGAATCGTTGCAGCCGCTGGTCCAGGCGGGCGCCACGCTTGTCGGGGTCGACCCGTCTTTGACACTGGCATGGCGGGCGGAACACGCTGGCGCGGGCCATGGCGTCCGGGTGCTCTTGCCGCAGGAATGGCTTGCCGGCCTCTCCGGACTGCCACGCCTTGCCAAGCCGGGAGGGCCGCTGCGCCTGATGCTGCACTGCACCGAGCGAAGCAACCTCCCCACTGCGGCGGAGGACTGGCGCCGTGTCTTTGGCGCCGCCGGGCTTGACCTTGCGCTGCCCGCGACCGGCTGTTGCGGTATGGCGGGCAGTTTCGGCCACGATGTCGCCAATCGCCCCGTCTCGGAGCGGCTGTTCGACCTGAGCTGGCGCCCGGTTCTGGAGACGGCGCCAGAGGGCGCCATCGACATGGCCACCGGATATTCCTGCCGCGCGCAGGCCGGCGAAATGGCAGGTCGCCGCCTTCCGCATCCGCTTGAGGTGATGGCGGAACTCCTTCCCGGCAGTCAGGGGGCCTCGGAGTTTTCGAGGAGTTCGATGAGCAGCGCCAGCGGTCGACTGGGGGCCTTGCGTTCGGGCCAGACGAGGTAATAGCGACCCGTCGTCTCCATCGGCTGCGGCCAGCAGGCGACCAGACGGCCCGCCGCAATCTCGGTTTCGGCCATGTAGTCGGGCAGAAGTGCCGCGCCCAGGCCTAGAACGGCCGCCTCGCGCAATGTGTGAAACTGGTCGAAGAGCAGTCCGCGCAGCCTGTCGGCCGGGCTGCCACACCATTCGAACCATTCCTCCCAGGCGCCGGGCCGGCTTTCGAGGTGAAGCAGTGGCAAGGCGAGGATCGCCGCCGCATCGCGGTGTGCCTGCGGCATCAGGTCGGGCCGGCAGCAGGGGGTCAGCCGTTCCCCGGCAAGCGGCAGATAGCTCATGCCCTGCCAGTCCCGACTGCCGAAATGGATCGCGGCATCGATCCCCTCACGCTCGAGATCGAACGGGGCAAGGCGAGTGGAGAGGTTGATCATGATGGCCGGGTGCCGCTGCGACAGCACGGCCAGGCGCGGTGCCAGCCAATGCATCCCGAAAGCCGGCTTTATGGCCAGATTGAGCACCGCCCTTTCGCCCGCCGCCCGCAGCTTGAGGCTTGCCCGCGCCAGATCCTGCAGGCAGTCGCGCGCTGTCTGGGCATAGGCCGCCCCGCCCGGGGTTAGCTCGATTCCCTTTCCCTTGCGGCGGAACAATTCGACGCCAAGCTGATCCTGGAGCGCGCGCAGCTGGCGGCTGATGGCGGATTGGGTCAGCGCGAGATCCGCCGCCGCCGCACTGGCCGATCCCAACCGGTCGACCGCCTCCAACGCCAGAAGCGAGGGCAGCGAGGGCAGAAAGCGTCTTGGGGCCAACATATGATTTTTTCTCCTGCATTGCGGAGAAATCATTGAGGATTCCCGCTGCCGCACCGTCTTAAGCCGCCATTGCGGCAAGTGATAGGGTTCGAGAGTTCGGCCCGGCACGATGCGGGCTTCAGTCTGGATGAATGATGAAAAGCAAGGGCAATCTCTGGCGCGCCTCAAGCAGGACCCGAATTGAAACTACCGCGCTGGACGAGGATATCAGCGTCGATCTTGCCATAATCGGCGGTGGCTTCACCGGTCTCTCCGCCGCGCTCGAGGCGGCAAGACGGGGCGCCCGCGTGGCGCTGTTCGAGCGCGCGAGCATCGGCCATGGCGGGTCGGGCCGCAATGTCGGGCTGGTCAACGCCGGGCTCTGGTTGCCACCTGAAGACGTCGTCAGGGAAATGGGCGATGCCGCGGGCCGGCGACTGATGGATACGCTGTCCGCAGCGCCAGCCCGCGTTTGGGCGTTGATCGAGCGCGAAGGCATCGACTGCGAGGCGACACCCAATGGCACACTGCATCTGGCACATTCGTCGGCAGGTTTCCGTGATCTGGTCGAGCGGCACCGGCAGGGCCGCGCCACGGGTTGGCCGATCGAGATCCTCGATGCCGCCGAGACGACCCGCCGCACCGGCTCGATCGCCTTTCATGGAGCACTGTTCGACCCCCGCGCCGGCACGATCCAGCCATTGTCCTATGCCCGCGGCCTTGCGGGCGCCGCGATCAGGGCCGGTGCCGCGCTCTACGAAAAAAGCCACGTGGCCCTCGTCCGGCGCGAGGGCGATCGGTGGCTGCTGACCGTCAACGGCAACCGGGTGCGGGCGAAGCATCTTCTTCTTGCCACGAACGCCTATTTCGAAGGGATCGACATGGGCTATCGCCCCGAGATCGTGGCAGTCAGCTATTTCCAACTGGCCACCGCGCCGATGCCGGAAAAGCTGCGCGGCAACATCCTTGCCGGGGGTGAGGGCTGTTGGGATACGGCAATGGTCATGTCATCGTTCCGCACCGACAAGGCCGGGCGGATGATCATTGGCGGGATTGGAAATCTTGAAGGGCCGGGCCGGCCGGTCCATGCCGCCTGGGCGCGCCGGAAACTTAGAGCCGTCTACCCGATGCTGGCTGATTTGCCGTTCGAGCATGACTGGCGCGGGCGGATCGCCATGACGAGCGACCATATCCCCAAGATCGTTGGTTTCGGTCCGGATGCCTATGCCTGTTTCGGCTACTCCGGGCGAGGGATCGGCCCGGGCACGACTTTCGGCACGCAGGCGGCGGTCGCGCTGCTGGAAGGGAACGACAGCGCGCTGCCGGTCGCGCCCGTCAGGGAACATCGCGAAAACATGGTGAAACTGCGCGAAGGATTCTACGAATCCGGCGCTATCCTTACCCACGCGACCCGTCCGGGGCCTTTCGGCTGAGCGACTGGCCTGATCTGCGATCTCTCCTGGTCTTGTGACCGGGAGTTGAATGTTCAGGCCCGCTGCTATTCGAATCGCGAGATCAGCTGCGGCTGCTCAGGGGTTGGCCGGTGCCAGGGCCTTGCGCATTGCGGACACGCATTTCTGCAGCGACGGTGTCGGGTCGACGTTGTATTTCCAGTTGGTCAGTTCTACCGTCAGCGCCCCGTCGTAGTCATGCGACCGCAGGAATGCGATCAGCGCGTCGAGGTCGACGATCCCCTCGCCCCAGGCCAAATGGCTTCCCCCGGCATCCGCGTCGGTGAAATGGACATGTGCCACCCGGCCGGCCAGATGGGTGAAATAGTCCTCGGGGGTTTCATTGGTCATGATCGCGCCCGCCACGTCATAGACGCCATGAAGGGACTTGCTGCCGAGGGTGTCGATCAGTTGGCGAATCTCGCGCGCGGAGCAGATGATGTTCGCGAACGAGGCTGGCAGCGATTCCATCCAGAGATCGATTCCCAGCTTGCTGGCGCGGTCGCACAGGATGCCCATGGACTCGATGCATCGGTCCATCGCGTCTGATGTCGGCTCGTCACGGTAGCCGCCGCCGGCGGTGACAAGCAGCGCAGGCGCGCCGAATTCCACCGCAAATTCCAGACTTTCGAGAAAGTACCGCAGCGAGCGGTCGCGCAGTTCAGGCTCCCTGGCCGAGATGTTGATCGGATAGATGCATTGCTCGGGTGTGAAGGCAGTGATGCCGAGCCCCATCTGGCGTATCCTGCGGCCAAGCTGTCGCGCCTCGCCCAACGTCTTGTCGCCAATGTAGAAATGCGGCGCTGCCGCCCAGATCTCGACTTGCGGTACGCCGGCATCGCAAACATCGGTCAGGAAGCGCTCGAACGTGTGGCGGACATAATGGAAGTTCATAGCGCTGATGCTGCGTTCGTCGATTGGCATGTGTTCTCCTGGTCGGGTCTGCGGTGGTGGAACGGCCGTGCCTGGTATCTCCGGCCGGCGCATCACGGAACGGATTGCCTGCCCGCTATTGGCAGTGCGAACCCGAATTCAGCCTCTGTCTCGGCCCGATAGCCTTCGATCTGCGCGGCCGTCTCCAGTTCTGACCAGCCAAGCAGCGGTGCGGCCAGCCGGGCCGCCTCTGCGGCAGAATTCAGGCCCAGATCCTCGCCCCAACCGATCGAAAGCCTGCGACGCAGGATGTCGGAAAGGGTTCGTGCCTGTTCGTGCCTTACCGCCTGGGCGATCGAGGCGGTTGAAATGATATCCATGTCGGGAAGGGCGGTCACTGCGGTGACCGGCGGCGGAGCGGTGCCGGAAGGACGCTGGCGGCGCGCGACCGCTTTGGTCAGGCGGCGCCCGGCCTCGCGGTGGGTCATCAGCAGCCCGCCGGTAAAGACGAAGAAGTTCGGCAGGCCAGCGTCGGTCAGATCATGTTCGCGAACGGCCGCAGAGACGCCGGAACCGTCGGCGGCAAGGCTGCGCGGGCGGACCCCCGCCCAACAATAAAGCACCTCCTCCCGGCCGATTGCCGTAGCGGGAAACATCTGGGCGATCTGCCCGAGGATAGCGACGATTTCCTGTTCGGTGGCCCGAAAATCCTCCGGTGCTCCATCCGACGGGGAATCCCAGGGACCAGCGTAGTGCAGGTCGCCCCAAGGGATCAGGTAGAAGGGAAAGCCTTCCGCCGTTACGGTCTCGATCCCGATTCCGCGCAAGTTTTCGGGAAGGCGCAGGGCGATGTTCGTCCCCTTCTGGCCGATGTTCCGGCGGAGATGGCTTCCGCCAGCCATAGCGGTGATCTGATCCACCCAGACCCCTGCGCAATTCACCACCGATCGGGCCAGCACGTCGCGGCGACCATCGGGGGTATCGATCGCAACCCTCCAGAGGCTATCCTCGCGCCGGATGGCGACTACCGGGCTGTGATTCAGCGCCTCCAGTCCCAGCGCGCGGGCCATCATGACCGTATCGACCACGATCCTTTCCGGCCAGACGTACTGGTATTCGGTAAAGCAGATGGCCCCGCGAAGGTCATGGAGGCCGGCCATGCCTTGAAGTGCCGGCAGGTCCCGCGCCTCTTGCGGAGACAGGATGCGTGACTCCAGCGGCACACGGCCGCCATCGCTGGCCGTCATGAGCGAGAAGGCCAGCCGCGCCTTCCACCGAGGTATCGCATTGTCTGCGGTCAGCGGTACGACGAACCGCACCGGGCGGACCCGTTCGGGATGAAGCCGGACGAATTCCGCCCTGCCCTTCATCGAGCGCCGCATCAGGTCAAGGCTTTCCAGGACCTTCCCGGGCTGGCGCAAGAAGGCCCCGAGCGAGCCCTTGCCGATGGACAGGTAGCCCAGGCCGCAATGCTGCAAGCGCGAGGTGCGGCTTGAGGTTCCGCCACCATAGTCGCCACACTCGGCGAGCAGGGTCTTGTAGCCGGCCGCGGAGAGATGCTGCCCGGCTGCCGCGGCGATGATGCCGCCGCCGATCACGACGCAATCGAATGTTCCGTTTGACACTTTCCCAGTTCCAGACATTCCTGCCATCCGCGTCGCGGCGCCCCGATCAAGGCGGGGCTATGGGTTGCGGGTCAGACCCCTTGGCTCTCGTTCAGAACCCGGTACAGGAAGGCGCGGGTCCGCTCATGCTGCGGTGAGGTCAGAACCTCTGCCGGACGCCCCTGCTCGACGATCACGCCGCCATCCATGAAGATCAGGTGGTCGGCGACGTCCCGCGCGAACCCCATTTCATGGGTCACCACGACCATGGTCATGCCGTCATCGGCAAGCTGGCGCATCGCGGCAAGCACCTCGCCCACCAATTCGGGATCCAGCGCCGAGGTCGGCTCGTCGAACAGCATGACATCGGGTTTCATGGCCAGTGAACGGGCTATGGCGGCACGTTGCTGCTGGCCGCCCGACAGTTGGGCCGGGTAGTAGCTCGCGCGCTCGCACATGCCCACGCGCTCCAGCAGGTCCATCGCCTCGCGGATCGCCTGCGTGCGGGGAACGCGTTTGACGAGGACCGGTGCCTCTATGAGGTTTTCAAGGACGGTCATGTGCGGGAAAAGGTTGAAGCTCTGGAAGACCATTCCCATCCGCTGTCTCTGGATGGAAAGCTGGTTGAAGCTCATCTCGTAAAGGCGATCGCCCTTCCATCGCAGACCCACCGGCTCTCCGTTCAGGAAAACCGCGCCACTGCTCGGCCTTTCGAGGTAGTTCAGGCATCGCAGCAGCGTCGATTTCCCCGAGCCGGATGGCCCGACGATGCAGGTCACCTCGCCACGGTTGACGGCAAGATCGATGCCAGAGAGCACCTCATGCGTGCCGAAGCTCTTGCGAAGACGCTCGACTTTCAGAAGTGGCCCGTTCACGGCAGATGCAGTCATTTCAGCACCTCCTGCTGGCGGGCGAAGAGGCGGAAGGAGAACAGACCCTTGGCCTTTCGGGGCCGGTCATGCCGAAGGTTTGCAAGCCGCCGCTCGATCGCATGTTCGACAACCGTAAGCACGGTCGTCAGCACCAGGTACCAGATCGTCGCCACAAGCAGCAGCGGTACCGTCTGGTAGGTCCGGGCATAGACCATCTGGGCCGAATACAGCAGATCCGGCAAGGCGAGAACCGAGACGAGGGAGGTGAACTTGAGCATCGAGATCGTGTCGTTGCCGATCGGCGGAATCACGATCTTCAGCGCCTGCGGCAGGACGATGCGGCGCAGACTCTGCCAGCGGGTCATGCCGAGCGTCGCTGCCGCCTCGGTCTGGCCGGTGTTCACGGCCTGGATGCCGGCGCGCAGCATCTCGGCCGCATAGGCGCTTTCGGTAAAGGCCAGCCCCATGATTGCGGCGCTGAACGGCGTGATCAGGTCGTTGGTCGGCCAGGACAGTAGCTTGGGCCCGCCAAATGGAACGCCGATGGAGATCTCGGGCAGCAGCAGCGCCAGATTGTACCAGAATATCATCTGGACCAGCGGCGGCACCCCGCGAAAGAACCAGATCCAGCCCCAGCTTGCGATCTGGAAGACCCTGCTCGACGACAACCGCATGATGGCCAGGACGACACCGATCAGCAGTCCGATGACCATCGCGAGGAATGTGAGCAGCAGCGTCATTCCCAGCCCCGACAGGATGGCGGGATTGAGCATGTACTCTCCCACCACGTCCCACTGCATGTTCTCGTTGGTTACGAGAATCTGCAGGAAGACGGCGGCGGAAAGCGCAAGCGCGGCCCCACCGATCCAGCGGCCGATCTTGGGCACGGCGACCGGCTTCTGATCGTGGATCGAGCGGGTGCGGCTATGTACGTCAGGCATCGATTGTCCCTGCGGGATTTGCTCCCGGCCCGGAAGCCATGACCGGGCCGGGAGTACATGTCAGAAGTCGGGATTTGCCTCGGTCACCAGCAGCGCGCTGGTCAACATGCCGGAATCGGCCAGGCCCCATTTCGCCATGATTTCCTCGTAAGTGCCATCGTCGATCATCGACTGGATGGTATCGGTCATCACCTGCCCCAGAGGATCGCCCTTGCGCACGCCGATACAGCTGTTGACCGGTGACAGCACCAGATTCGACACCTTCAGGTCGCCGGTCTGCTTGGCCATGTAAGCCAGTTTGACCGAGCCGGCGACCGTCGCCTCGGCCCGGCCGGAACGCACCGCAAGTTCCGCCTGTGCCTGCGTCCCGTGGGTCTGCATGATCACCGGATTGTCCTTGCATTCGGCAGCGTTCAGCTTTTCCAGAAGGCCGATGTCCCAGGATCCGTTCAGCACCGCGACCGTCACGCCACAGGCGTCGGTCGCTTCATTGATTTCGAGCGCACTGTCGAGCGGATAGGCGAAGGACGTGCCGATCTTGCGTTGCGCGACGAAATCCATCGTCTTCAGACGCTCTTCGGTAGTGCCGAAGGAGGAAAAGCCCGCGTCGAAGCGCTTTGACTGAATGCCAGGAATGATCGCGTCGAAGCTGGTGCCCTCGAAGGTGAACGGCACGCCCAGGCGGGCCTCCATCTCCTTCGCAAGATCGACGCTCCAGCCCTTCAGCTGGCCGTCCGCATCGAGGAATTCGTCAGGCGCCCAGTCGTTGAACACCGCGGCCTTGATCCCGTTGTCCCGGTATTCTTGCGGCAGCGCTTCGTGCAGCGCGGGAATCACTTCGGCATGGGCGGGCAACGCGAGAAGCGCCGCCAGGATGGAACCGGTCAGAACAGGTTTCAGCATGAGTCTCTCCGTGTTGGCGGGCATGGCCCGATTTCCGCCCTCTTGTTCCCTGTCGCGGTGCGAAGTGAGGAGAACGTTCTCATCGAGAATGGTCGCCACGGTCCGGTTCTGTCAAGCGTTTTGGCAGCAGGCATAGCGCCTTGTTTTTCTGGTCAATTGTGTTTCTCTGTCGTGGAGCAGGGCATGGCTGCTTGCCGATCCGGCATGTTTCGTCACATGGTGAGTCGATAGCTTGTGCCGCTGATGTGAGAAGGATTTTCGATTGGCACCGAAGAACAGGGCGACCATCACCGATGTCGCAAGGGTGGCGGGGGTGTCCACGGCGACTGCCGGCCGGGTGCTTGGCGGTTATGGCTATTCAAGCGAAGAAACGAAGGCGCAGGTGATGAAGGCCGCGCGTCAGCTCGGATACCGCCCGAACGCACTTGCCCGCAGCCTGATCACCGGCCGGACACGCACACTGGGCGTGGTGGCGGGCGACATCCAGAACCCGTTCTATGCCTCGGTCCTGCGTGGCATCTCGAACGTGGCCGAGGCGCACGGCTTCGGCCTGCTGATCACGAACAGCGACGAAAACCAGTCGAATGAGATCCAGTCGACCGAACTTCTGTTCCAGAAACAGGTCGACGGGCTGATCGTGACCCCAAGCGATACGCGCAAGGCGCGGCATCTGCACGGCCTTGTCTCGGCCGGGGTGCCGCTGGTTCTGCTGGATCGTGCGGTGGGCGGGCTTTTGGTCGATCGTGTGGCGTCGCACAATATCGAGGCAGCCGAAAACGCGGTGCTCCATCTGATCGCCGCGGGACACCGCCGTATCGGCATCCTCGCCGAGCTTGTGGAGGTCGACAGCATCGGGCTTCACACCTTCCTCGAGCGCGTGATAGCGGGAGAACCCGTCGACAGCGAGCCGCTTTATCCCAGTTGGCAGCGCCTGATCGGTTACGTCAGGGCGCACCGGCTGGCGGGTATTCCGATCCATCCCGAACTGGTGACGCGAGTCGGCAGCTATTCCGCCGACGCGGCCCAGGCGCTTGTTCCGGGGTTGCTGACCGGTCGGCATGCGCCAACGGCCCTGTTCACCGCCGACGGTACCATGTCCGAGGGGGCAATGCGTGCGATCACGGCAATGCAGCTGCGCCTCCCGCAGGATCTATCCCTTGTCTGCTTCGACGATCTCGACTGGATGAGCTTTCTGAACCCCGGCATCACCGCCGTTTCCCAGCCCCGGCTTGCCATGGGCGAGGCCGCGGCGCGGATGCTGCTCGAACGCGTCGACGGAGAGAGTTGCCCACCTCGAACCGTTCTGATGTCCACCGCACTGGTCGAGCGCGGCTCGGTGGCAAGGATTTGACCCGCACGACAAGGAAGCGGCCTAGCCGCTCGGCCAGCGTGGCGAGATTTGCCGAACCAAACCTCAGGCGGACCCGTGCCGTGGGTCCTCGATATGGTGGTCCGGACGGTTATCGCTGCGGCATTACGGCTCCGATGCGGGCCGCGGCCACGCTGACCATGGTACCGATCCCGGCGATCTGGTCCGGCGTCAGCCGCTGCGCGGGACCGGAAACTGAAATCCCGGCCACCGCCCCGCAATGAAGGTTCAGGATGGCGGTGGCGACGGGGAGCTTGGCGAGCTCCCGGTTTTCCTCGTCCACCCCAAAACCGCAGGCGCGATCCCGAGCGGCTGCCACGCGCCAGCGGCGTATCGCAGACCGGACGGGAGCAGTGAAGGCAAGCGACGACCGGCGGACGAGTTGGGCGGATCGTTCGCCAGCCCCCCGTGCCTGTCCTATTTCGGCAACCCAGTCTCGGGCACGTCGTTGGAGATCCGCGCGCCCCCGTCGCATTCGATGACCGAGCCGGTAACGAAACCGTTCGCAACGACGTAAAGCAGCGCCTGGGCCAAATCGGACGTGGTTCCGATGCGGCGGACCGGCAGGCGGGCAGAGGCAAAGGCTTCGGCCTCGATCCGTTCGGCCTCGTCGATATGGTCATACCAGGGGGTGGCAACGAACCCGGGCGAGACCGCGTTGACGCGACGTGGGGCGAGTTCCCGCGCCAGCGTCGGTGTAATGAGTTCCAGCGCGCCATTGATGGCGGTGAACCCGCTTCCGCCGGGATTGACCTTGCGGGCGGAGGCGCCGGTGACGAAGGTGATCGACCCGGTCTCCGAAAGGGTGGCGAGCGACGACTGCGCCACGACCAGATGCGGCCAGAACTTCTCTTCGAACGCCTGTCGGAACTCGGCAAGGTCGACTTCGTCGAACCGGCCGCCGCCCAACTTGCCCGCAAGCGTGATGATGAGGTGATCAAACTGGCCGACGCGGCCGAACATTGCCTTGACCGATGCCGGGTCGCGGCCATCGACCGTCTCGACCGACGTCTGACCCGGTACGACAGTCGCTGCGGCTTTCAGCCGGTCTTCGCTGCGCCCCGCAAGGATGACGTTGCTGCCCATGGCAGCCAGAAGCTGGGCAGCGCCCAGTCCGATTCCCGAACTGCCGCCGACGACAAGAATACGTGCGCCGCGAAGTGCGGTCCAGGCTGGCACCGGAAACGCGCGAGAAACATGATCCATGAGATGACCCGTACCGAGTTGTTGTTGTTAGTCGAGGTATAGTTCCAGTCGGAACTGTGTCAAGCTGGCTCTGCCGCCGCAGCGTCGTTCCTACACTTGGGAGATGCCTGGCGGGTTGCGGCAATACAGAAATTAGTCCCATAAGTTCAAAAGTGCGACGCAACGCCGGAACGTTGGCGGCAATCGACAGGTCAGGACGGACAATGAGCAAGCATGACAGAAGCAGGGAATTGTCGGCACGGCTGGAAGCCGGACGCGCCGACGTATTGGCAGTGCTGATGAAGTCGCCGCTGATCGACCGCTTCGGATTCCGCATGAGCCTATGGGCCGGCCTCTATGCCGGCCCCGCCTTCATCGAGGTCGAGCGGCGGCTCGGCGTGTCGCGGGATGAAAACAACATATTGTTTTCATTATCACTTTATGGATCAACTACCGCCAAAGTCATCTCGGACTACCTCGGACGGCCGAAGAACAGCATCAGCCGCGCGGTCGAACGTCTGATGCGCCGCGGGCTCATCAGCAGCGTGGTCGATCCGACGGACCGCCGCCGGATCGTGCTGGCGGTAAGCCCGGAAGGGCGGGCGATCTACGAGGAGTCAAGTAAGGTCTGGCGCGAGCGGCAGGACCATCTTCTGTCAACCTTGTCGGACATAGAAAAGGTGGCCTTGGACGCGATTCTGGACAAGCTTTTGGCGGTCGAAGACTGGCAATCTCCGCAATCAGCGGAAGGTTCGCGCGAAGATGATCCTGAAGATGGTTCTTCTTGACACCGTTCCATAAGGAACTAATGTTCCGTTGTGACTGCCGGCTCGGGCGTGGTCCCGAGTGAGTCGCCGCAGAGCAAAGAACAAACCGACGGGGTGGTACGCCGCCAGCAACGGCGCGGGACTCCCCCAACGCAGGAGAGGTTGATGAAACACTGGAAGATTCTGCTCGCCTCCGCGGCTGTCGCCGCCTTGGGCTGTCCTGCCGCCCAGGCACAGGAACCGCAGACCGGCGGGACCTTGATTACCGCGGTTCCGATTACGTTCAAGACCATGGATCCGGTTTACGGCGATTCCGATATCACCGACCGTCTCGCGCTCAACCAGGTGTTCGAACCGCTGTTCCGGCTGGACGAGAAGGGCGACATGGTGCCGATCCTAGCGAGCGGCTACCGCTACAATGCCAACAACACCGAACTGACTGTCAGCCTGCGCAAAGGCATCACCTTTCAGGACGGCACACCATTCAATGCGGACGCGGTGGTGTTCAACTTCACCCGGCTGATGGGTGCGACGGGCGCGATGCGGACCGGAACCGTAAGTTGGCTGAAATCGGTCGAGAAAACTGGCGACTATGAAGTCAAGCTAACAGTCAAGACCCCGACCGGCTATGCGCTGTCCAGCCTTGCCGCCGAAGGCACGCTGATGATCTCACCCGCTGCCTTCGAGAGATACGGCGATGATTTCGGGCGGCATCCGGTCGGCACCGGCCCGTTCCGCTTTGTCGACTGGATTGGAGCCGATCGGATCATTCTGGAAAGGAACCCCGACTACTGGATGAAGGATGCGGCCGGCAAGCCATTGCCCTACCTTGACGGGGTCGAGATCCGCTCGATCACCAACTACGCCACGGCAATGCTGGAACTGGAAAGCGGCGGCGTCGAGTTGCTCAGCGTTGTCAACCCGCAGGATTTCCAGCGGGTCCGTGACAGCGCCGACCTCGGCCTGCTGGAAGGGCCGCAGGTGCTGGCGCATCAGGCACTGGTCAACGTCACGCACCCGCCGTTCGACAAGAAAGAGGTCCGCCAGGCCTTTGCCTGGGCCATCGACCGCGAGACGCTGGCCAAGGCCATCGCGGGCGAGGATGGTCTGGTATACCCGACCTATGTTCCCCCGGCGGAATGGGAATTCGACCCGACGATCAAGGGTTACGGCTTCGATCCCACCAAGGCCAGGGAACTGCTGAATCAGGCCGGTTATCCCGATGGCGTCAGCTTCGAGATGCTGACCATCCAACGCGAGCCCGACATCAGCATCGCCCAGATCCTGCAGCAGATGCTGAAGGAATCCGGTTTCGACATGGAGCTGACGGTGCTGGAGCGTCAGGCCTGGATCGGTCAGGTCATCACCGAAGGCCGGTTCGACGCCAGCATGCTGGCTGGCCAGCATCCCCGCATCGACCCGCATGACACCTGGGCGCGCAGCTATATCGCCGAACAGGGCGGGAACTGGTCGCGGCACCAGGACCAGACCTTGGTCGACATGATCTACAAGGCGCGCGACACCGTCGACCGTGAAGAGCGCAAAAAGATCTACCGCGAGGTGGCCGAGCGCGCGCTGGACGAAAGCTATATCCTGTTCCTGTTCGACCGTCGTGCCTACGGCGGCGTGAACAAGCGGGTTATTGGCGTCGAGGTCGACAATGGCGGTGCCTGGGTTCTGACCCGCACCTGGATCCAGCCCTGATCCGCCGCTGATCCTGCGCGGGGCGGCATGATCCGCCCCCTGCCCCCCGGTTTATCTGGAAATCGGAACTCTTCATGGTCTTCTATATCCTGCGGCGCGTCGTGTCGGTCATCGCGCTGATGCTGGTGATGAGCGCCGTTATCTTCGCCACCACCACATGGTTGCCCGGCGATCCGGCGGTCTCGATCCTGGGGATCGAAAGCTCGGAGCAGCAGCGGGCCGAGGTGCGCGAGCTTTACGGGTTGGATGACCCGATCCCCCTGCAATACGTGCGCTGGCTGGGTCGCGCGCTGGAGGGGGATCTGGGCCGGTCGATCCGCACCCGCGAGGATGTCGGTCAGATGCTGGCTTCGCGGGCGCCGATAACCCTGCAACTTACCTTCTTCGCGCTGCTGGTGGCCGTCGCCATCGGCATCCCCGCCGGGATCTTCGCGGCGCGGATGCGGGGCAGGCTGACCGATGATGTCATCAGCACGCTGGCGCTGATCGCCTCGGCCATCCCGTTCTTCTGGTTGGGGGTTCTGCTGATCATGATCGTCGCGGTACGGCTGCACTGGCTGCCCGCCTCAGGCTATGCCCTGTTCTTCGAACATCCGCTGGAAAGCCTGAAGCTGATGATCCTGCCGGCCATCGCCGTCGGCGGATCCATGGCTGCGCTCATCACTCGGCAGACCCGGTCGGCGATGCTGCAGGTGCTGAACGAGGATTTCGTCCGCACCGGCCGCGCCAAGGGCCTGAGGGAAGATCAGGTGGTGCTGCGCCACGCGTTGCCGAATGCCATGATCCCGGTAATTACCGTGGTCGGTCTTCAGGCGGGCGCGCTGCTGGGTGGCGCCATAGTGACCGAGAAGGTCTTTGCCATCGCGGGCATCGGCAGCATGGTCATCGACGGCATATTCAACCGCGACTTTCCTGTCATTCAGGGCGCGATGCTGTTCATCGTGCTGTGCGTGGCGCTCATCAACCTTGCGGTCGACCTGCTCTATACCGTGGTCGATCCCCGCATCTCTTATCGCTAGGCCCCCAGGTGTCCCTGACTTCGCTTCAATCCGCCGCCGATCCCGCGCCCCACAAGCGGCCTCGCCGCAAGGGCCTGTTGGGCATGGTCATTGCCTCGCGCCGCGGGGCCTTCGGCGCGGTGGTCATCACTGCAATCGCACTGATTGCCATCTTCGCGCCCTGTCTGGCGCCCTATGATCCGACCCGCATCGACTATCTGGCCATCGCCAAGGCGCCCTCCGCTGCCCATCTGCTGGGGACGGATGAGGTCGGGCGCGACATCCTCAGCCGGCTGATCTTCGGCGCCAGGGTCTCGGTCGTGGTCGTGGTCTCGTCCATCGGCGGAGCGATGATCCTCGGCTCGGCCATCGGGCTCATCGCGGGCTATTCCCGCGGCCTGCTGGACGATCTGGCCATGCGGATCGTCGATTCCATCCTTGCCTTTCCCACCCTTGTCCTGGCCCTGCTGGTCATCGCGCTGATCGGGCCGGGCCTGACCAATGCGATCATCGCGATGATCGTTGTCTATACGCCCAGCTTTGCCCGGCTGGTCCGGGGCGAGACTCTGACCCTGCGAAACCGCGACTATGTCTCGGCCGCGATGATGGGCGGCGCACGGCCCGCACAGATCCTGATCCGCGAGATCCTGCCCAACCTTGCCGGAAACACGCTGGTGTTCGCCTCGCTGCTGGCCTCGACCGCGCTTATCACCGAATCCGCGCTCAGCTTCATCGGGCTGGGGGTGCAGCCACCAGTGCCAAGCTGGGGCTACATGATCAGCGCGGGGATGCAGTACTGGTCAGCGTGGTGGATCAGCTTCTATCCGGGGCTGGCGATCTTCATCGCCGTGCTGGGGTTCAACTTTTTGGGTGACGCGCTGCGTGACGCGCTGGACCCTACGCTTGAGGCCGGACGATGACCGAACCCCCCCTTCTGGACGTGCGCGATTTGACCATTCCACTGCCGGGCGGCGGCGACCGCGTGAATGGCGTCGAGGGCGTCGGCTTCATCGTGCGGGCCGGGCGCACCACCTGCCTGATCGGCGAATCCGGGTCGGGAAAATCGCTGACCGCGCAGGCGGTACTGGGCCTTCTGCCGCAAAGATTCGACCGCCCGACTGGAGAGATCCTGTTCGACGGGCAGAACCTGTTGGCACTGGACAATTCTGTGCTGCGCCGCATCCGGGGCGCCCGCATCGGCATGATCTTTCAGGAGCCGATGACCGCGCTGAACCCGCTGCAACGGGTCGGGCGGCAGGTGGACGAGGTGCTGCGCGTCCATGGCCGCATGTCCGCCCCGGCGCGGCGGCAGCGGGTGCTGTCGATCTTGCGCGAGGTCAACCTGGACGCGGAAAGGGTAATCGGTCGCTATCCGCATGAACTCTCGGGCGGACAGAGGCAACGGGTCATGATCGCTATGGCGCTGGTGATGGAGCCCCGGCTCTTGATCGCCGACGAGCCGACCACGGCGCTGGATGTGACCACGCAGGCGCAAATTCTGCGGCTGATCGCGAAGCTTCAGGAAAGGCACGGCACCGGGGTTCTGTTCATCACCCATGACTTCGGCGTGGTGGCGCAGATTGCCGACGAGATTGCGGTGATGAACCGCGGCCATGTGGTCGAGGCGGGCCCGGTCGAGACGATCCTGTCCACCCCGCGTGAGGACTATACCAAGGCGCTGCTGGCCGCCGTGCCAAGGGGCGAGGTGCGCCCGGCCGTCGTGCGCACCGGCCCGGTGCTGCTGCAGGCCGAGAGTCTCGCCAAGGTCTACGGTCCCCGTCGGGTCTTCTTCGGAAAGGCCAATCCCACCGTCGCGCTCAAGGACGTGTCGCTGGATCTGCGAGCCGGGGAAATTCTTGGAATCGTGGGGGAATCCGGCTCGGGCAAAAGCACCGCCGCCCGCTGCATCAGCCGCCTGATCGACCCGGACGGGGGCAGGGTGCTGCTGGCGGGCGAGGATTTCGGGGCGCTGCGGGGTGACGGGCTGCGGCTGGCGCGCCAGCAGATGCAGATGGTGTTTCAGGACCCCTACAGTTCGCTGAACCCGCGCAGGCGAGTGGGCGACATCCTGATGCAGGGACCGCTGAACTTTTGCGTGCCGCGCGATCAGGCCGAGGCGCGGGCGCGTGACCTCCTGCAACTGGTAGGACTGGACCAGTCGGCGTTTGACCGGTTTCCCGGCGCCTTCTCAGGTGGACAGCGGCAGCGCATCTGCATCGCCCGGGCGTTGATGCCCGAACCAAGGTTGTTGATCGCCGATGAGGCGGTCTCGGCGCTCGATGTCTCGGTGCAGGCGCAAATCCTGACCCTGCTCAGGTCGATCCGTGACCGGCTGGGGCTCGCCGTGCTGTTTATCACCCACGACCTGCGCGTCGCGGCCGAGCTCTGCGACCGGCTGATCGTGATGAAGGACGGCGGGATAGTCGATCAGGGCAGTTGTGCCGAGGTACTGTTGCACAGCACCGTCCCCTATACCCGCGCGCTGATCGACGCCATTCCAGGCGCCCGGCTGCGCGGTGTCGCCTGAACATTTCCAATGGAGAGCCGGCATGACAGGCCAAACCACCATCCATGCCGTCGACACCGACGGGCCGCACACGCGTGCTGTCCGGCTCAGGTCCGATCCGCTGCTGCAACCTCTGCGCATCGGGACGATGCATCTGCGCAACCGGATCATGAGTACCAGCCACGAAACCGATCTGGACGATCATGGCTATCCGCAGGAAGCCTATCAACGCTACCATGAGGAAAAGGCCAGGGGCGGGCTGGCGCTGACCAGCTTTGGCGGGTCGGGGCGGGTCTCGCTGGATTCAAGCTGGGGCGGATCGCAGCTCGACTATACCTCGGACGCCGTGATCCCGGTCTTTCGTCAGTTTGCCGATCGGATCCATGCCCAAGGCGCGGCGATCATGTGTCAGATCTCGCATGTCGGGCGGCGGGCCGATGCCAGCCTTGAACACTGGCTGCCCGCCATCGGGCCGTCACATTCGCGCGAGGCCTACCGCCGCAATTTCTCGCGCGAGATGGACCGCCATGACATCGACCGTGTCGTCCGCGATTTCGGCCAGGCGGCACGCCGCGTGCGCGAGGGCGGGCTCGACGGGCTGGAAACCATGACCGGCGGACATCTGATCGGGCAGTTCCTGTCGCCCATGGTGAACCGGCGCACGGATGACTTCGGCGGCACGATCGAGAATCGGATGCGGTTCCTGCGGATGGTCCATGAAGAGATCCGGGCGCAGGTCGGGCGCGATTTTCCCGTCGGCATCCGCTTCACCATCGACGAGGACCACCCCGAAGGGCTGAGCTATTCCGACGCCGTGCAGGTCGCGAACATGCTGGAGCGCGACAAGCTGGTGGATTTCTTCAACTGCATCTTCGGCCGGTTCGATACTCGGCTGGGACTGTTGGTCTACAATATCCCCGACATAACCTCTCCTTCCGCGCCGTGGCTGCGACGAGTGGGGACTTTCCGGGCCGAAGTCGGCCTGCCGGTGTTTCACGCAGGCAAGATCGCCGATATCGCCACCGCGCGCTTTGCGGTGGGCGAGGGACTGCTCGACATGGTCGGGATGACCCGCGCCCATATGGCGGACCCGCAGATCGTCAACAAGCTGAGAGAGGGGCGCGAGGATCAGATCCGGCCCTGCGTCGGCGCCTCGCATTGCCTGTATCGGGCGGTCCACTGCATCCACAACCCGGCAACCGGACGCGAGACCTGGCTGCCGCAGGTGATCGCGCGCTCGCCCAATTCGGGGCGCAAGGCGGTGGTGATTGGCGGCGGCCCGGCCGGGCTTGAGGCGGCGCGGGTCCTGGCCGAGCGCGGGCACGATGTCGTGCTGTTCGAGGCGGCCGAACGGCTTGGCGGGCAACTGGCGCTTGCCGTCCGCCCGCATCTGCGCCGCGATCTGCGTGGGATCATCGACTGGCGCGCCGCCGAACTGGCGAGGCTGGAGGTCGAGGTGCGACTGAACAGTTATGCCCGTGCGGATGACGTGCTGGCCGAGGCGCCGGACATAGTCATTCTGGCGGCGGGCGGCCTCCCCTATCCCGGAAACTTCCCCGGCGCCGACCATTGCGTCAGCCTGTGGGATCTGCTGGCCAATCCGGCCTCGGCGGCGGCGGATGTGCTGGTCTATGACGGAACCGGCCGCCATGCCGCGCCGCTGACCGCGGTGCATCTGGCCGCGACAGGGCATCAGGTGACCTTTGCCGCACTGGACGAGCAGGTCGCCCCCGAGATGGAGCCGCATGCAAGCATCATCTACCGCAAGGAATTCGCCGAGCGCGGCATCCACACTCTGACCGAATACGAGATCGCGGGTGTGACCGTCCGCGGTAATGTTCGGCAGGTCACCCTTCGCCATGCGCTGAGCGGACAGGAGACTGTGCTGACGGCATCCCAAGTGGCTGTCGACTACGGCACTATCCCGCTGTCCGATCTGTTCGACGAGCTGCGCGCACGGTCGCTGAATGACGGTGTGACCAATATCGAAGCCCTGACCGGACCTACCCCGCTGCGGCAAGTACCCGAAAGCGGTTTTGAGCTGCACCGGATTGGCGATGCGGTCACCAGCCGATCGGTTCACGCCGCCATGCTGGATGCCTTGCGGCTGTGCGTGCAGTTTTGAGTGCGCAGCGTCAAACCGGGGCCGGGCGGGCCGGGTGACCGAGGCGTTGCGCGACGTGATTGCGCGCGATTGTTGCGGGCAATTTGCCGTGTCTGCTGGTGTTTCGACAACGAGACAATGCTCGGTCCGGGGGGAGGCGATATGGTTGCCGCCCCGGCTGCGTCCCGGCCGGCCGGGTTCAGGTCCGCCGCTGGCTCACCCTGCCAGCAGCGCGGCGTTGCCGCCTGCCGCAGTGGTATCGACGCAGAGGTGGCGTTCGTGGGCGACATGGGCCGTGTCGGGCATGGCGGTGATCAGTGGCACGATTTCGCCTTCGCGGGCGGCGAGCGCAGTGGCGTATTGGCGGCCGGTGTCCTCGTCGCCCCACCACAGGACGGCGGAAAGACCGGGGAGCCGGGTCAGTGCCTCGGGGATCAGATCGCCTCTGGCGGCGACGGCCAGGCCGCCCAAGCGTTCGACTGCCGCGGTTTGGGCTTCAGCGGCGGTGCGGCCGGGGCCTAGGCAGATGACCGGCGGACGGGCATGGATGGAGAGGCGATTCAGCTCGCCCGTCGGGCCGGGCATCAGCCGCTCGGCGATCCGCTTGTGCGTCCAGCCGGCCAAAGCCGAACGAAGAGCCGCCTCATCGGCCAGTGTAGTCCAGTCGCTGCCTTTCGCCACCGGCGGCTCGGGTGCTCGGAAGCGAGGCAGGTAGTTCGGGCCGCCCGCCTTGGGTCCGGTGCCCGAAAGTCCCTCGCCACCGAAGGGTTGGCTGCCAACTACCGCGCCGATCTGGTTGCGGTTCACATAGACATTGCCGACATGGATCACCTCCGACACCGCTTGGACCCGGGACTCGATGCGGGTGTGCAGACCGAAGGTCAAGCCATAGCCGCGGGCGTTGATATCCGCTATCACCTTGTCAAGATCGTTGCCCTTGAAAGTCGCGACATGCAGGACAGGACCGAAAATCTCGCGGTCGAGTTCGACGATGCCGTCGACGCGCAAGAGGGTGGGGGCGACGAAGGATCCCTGACTTGGCGCGGCCAGCCGGTGCAAGAGGCGCCCCTCGTTCGCCGCGACATAGTCGTCAATGCCGGCCTTCGCGGCGGGGTCGATCACCGGGCCGACATCGGTGGCAAGTTGCCACGGATCGCCAATCACCAGCTCGTCCATCGCGCCATTGATCATCCCGATCAAGTGATCGGCGATATCCTCCTGCAGATAGAGACAGCGCAGCGCCGAGCAGCGCTGCCCGGCCGAGCGGAAGGCGCTGTTGATTACGTCGCGCACCGCCTGTTCCGGTAAGGCGGTGGAATCCACGATCATTGCGTTCAGCCCGCCGGTTTCGGCGATCAGCGGCGCACCGGGGCGCAGGTTGGCCGCCATCGTCCCGGCGATGGTCCGCGCCGTCTCGGTCGAACCGGTGAACACTACGCCGGCCACGCGCGGATCCACGGTCAGCGCCGCGCCCACCACGCTGCCGCGGCCCGGCAGCAATTGCAGCGCGGGCTTTGGCACCCCGGCCTCGTGCAGCAGCTGCACCGCCAGAATTGCGATGATGGGCGTCGCCTCGGCCGGCTTGGCGATGACCGCATTGCCCGCCATCAGCGCCGCGGCGATCTGGCCGGTGAAGATGGCGAGCGGAAAGTTCCACGGGCTGATCGCGCCGACAATGCCGCGCGGACCGCGCGCAACGGCCTCGCCCTCGGCCGCGTAATAGCGCAGGAAGTCCACCGCCTCGCGCAGTTCCGACACCGCATCGGGCAGGGTCTTACCGGCCTCGCGGGCGAGCACCGCGAAGATGCGGCCAAAGTCCTGTTCGTAGAGATCGGCGGCCCGGCGCAGGATGCGGGCGCGTTCGTCGGGTGGCGCTTCCCACACCCGCGCATCGTCGATGGCGCGCGCGGCGGTCGCTTCATCGGCCATCATCACCTGGGCGATCGCCTCGCCCGTCGCGGGGTTGGTCACGTCCTGCCGCCGCCCATTTAAGAACAACGCGACAACGGGTTCACGGGTCACGTGTCCGCCATCCCTGCCATGGAAACCGGGTCACACGTCCACGCGAAAGAGGGGTCACACGTCCACGCGCGACGGTCCAAGCCCGGCACGAATCACGATTGCGATTTAGGAAGACGAAAGAGGCGGACCCATTGCGCCCGGCATGGCAAGCCGGGGGCGCGGGCGTGTCCAGCCCGGCGGGGTCCGACCCGGCCCGGGGTCACACGTCCCCTTGATCCGCGCCCGGCACGTCCAGCCCGGCACGCGTCCACGTCCACGGGGTCCCGGGTCCGCGCCTCTACGGTCCAGCCCGGCACGGATCGAACGGACAAACGACACCCCCCCGCCCGGTTAGGGGCAGGACATCACCTACCTGCCGATGCGACGGGGGTTCTTGTATCTCGTTGCCATCATGGACTGGCATACCCGGAAGGTCCTCGCATGGCGCATCTCGAACACGCCCCCTCTCGGTGTTTGCATGCAAACACCTGCCGGTCAAAGGGCGGCCGACTTCTGCGTCGAGGCGCTGAACGAGGCCATCCAAAAGTTCGGCTTGCCCGAGATCATGAATACCGACGAAGGATCTCAGTGGCGTTGTTGCAGAATTCTGAGGGCGCAGGATTCACATCGTGAATCCATGCAGTTAGACGGTCTGCATGAGCAAGCCAACACCCGCCCGCTACCGCACCACGAACTGGTCCAACTACAACGCAGCACTCAGGAAGCGCGGGTCGCTGCTGATCTGGCTGGACAAGGAGATGACCTGGCTCGCGCCACATGAGGGTCGACCGGGGCGCCCGCCGGTCTTTTCGAACGCAGCGATGCAGTTCTGCCTGTCAATCAAGGTGCTTTTCAAGCTGCCGCTCAGGCAGACCGCCGGGATGGTGGCCAGCCTCCTGCGCCTTGCGGGGATGGACTGGCCCGTTCCCGATTACTCCACGCTGTGTCGCCGGCAGAAGACCTTGACCGTTCAGATCCCGTATCGCCGTGCTGACGGGCCGCTGAACCTGCTGGTGGACAGCACCGGGGTCAAGTTCCTCGGCGACGGCGAATGGCAGGCCCGGAAGCATGGCGTTCAAGGGCGGCGCCAATGGCGCAAGGTGCATCTGGCGATGGATACCGCCACCTCCGATATCCGCGCCGTAGAGTTCACCCCCAGCCGGGACGGCGACAGCCCGATCTTGCCGGAGCTGTTGGACCAGATCCCCGAAGACGAAGAGATCGGCACCGTGACCGCAGACGGGGCCTACGACACCCGCCGCTGCCACACCGCCATCATCGATCGCCAAGCGACCGCGATCATCCCGATCCGAAAGAATGGGCGACCCTGGAAAGAGGACTGCCCGGCCGCACGCGCCCGCAACGAAACCCTCCGAGCCACCCGGCACTACGGCAGGGCATTCTGGAAGCGCTGGACGGGGTACCACGCCCGAAGCCGGATCGAGGCCAAAATGCGCTGCCTCAAGGCCTTCGGAGAACGCATCGCCGCACGAGACCCCGACCGCCAAACCGCCGAAATCCAGATACGTGTCGCACTCATGAACCGGTTCAACGCACTCGGCACGGCCGAGATCGTTCACGTGGCGTGAACTCCAAGGGGAAAGGGGGCGTCATGCCTCAAGCGCGAGTTGCGCAACAGCGCCCACGAGTACTGTCAATCTTGGCTACCACGCTAGACGCGAAATCTCATTCGAAGCAAAACGAAGAATTGGGGAAACCATTGCGAAAATGATTCCCGATGGTGCGTCGCTGATTATGAACATCGGCACTACGGTCGAACAAGTGGCTTTAGCGCTTCGTCAGCATCAAAACCTCTTGGTCATCACCAACAACCTGAACGTCGCGCTGATCTTGCAGGAATGTTCGGGCATAGACGTGATCGTCGCGGGCGGCATGGTGCGCAAGAGCGACGCCGGGATCGTTGGTGCATCTGCGATTGATCTGATCCAACAATTCAGGGTGGATTATGCGGTGATCGGGTCCTCAGGGATCGACGAAGACGGGACGTTGTTGGACTTTGATTACCGCGAAGTGCGAGTGGCCAAGGCGATTTTGGGTCAAGCCCGCACTCGTATACTAGCCTGCGATGCATCGAAATTCGGTCGCCGCGCCCCAGTTCAGATCGCAGATGTCACGGAAATCGATGTCGTTGTCACAGACGAACCTCCCGGCGCTGCGTTTGTCGAAATGTGCAAATCTTCCGATACCGAGCTCGTGCTGGCCGAAGTGGATGCCACTTTCTCGCCTCTTAAGGACGCCGAATGACGGTTATGTAATATACTGATTTCATTGAGCAATCATTCCTTCCAGAATTTGGGCCGACTGGCGTAGTCAGCGCCAAAGGCGTTGAGCCCGGCCTGACCACCGCCAAGCGCCGTCAAAAGCGGCCCCAGGGCTTTGAGGTCGACATTCAGCACGGTCGAGCTGCGCGGGGTGCTTCAGCGCGCCGTGGCCAAGGCGCGTCATGTCGAGCAGATTTTGGACATAGCGGTCCAGCCGCTCGCCTTCCTCGCGGATGTTCTCGGCCAGATCACGCCGTGCGTCCGGGGGAAGATCGGCATCTACAAGATGTCCAGCCGCACCGATGATGGTCACCAGCGGCGTGCGCAGGTCGTGGCTGACGCTGTTCAGCAGAGCCGTGCGCAGCCGGTCGGTTTCGGTCGCAAGCTGGGTTGCAGAAAGGTCCTCGGTCAGCCGCAGCCGTTCCAGTGCCAGGGCGATCTGGTCGATCAGCGCATCCAGCAACCGCCGGTCGGTGCGCAAAAGCTGGCGGTCGTCGGCGTAGGCGATGCCAAGCACCCCCAGCCGCCGGTCGCGGAAGCTTATCTGAAGGGGCTCATGCACGATTGCACCCGCCTTGCGGAAGAACCTCTGGCTGTCCGCACCGCTGCCGCTCGTGTGCAGGCCCGATGCGAGACACTGTACACCTATCTCGCGAACAACATGGAATCCCTTGTCGACTATGGCCGACGGTACCTTAGCGGGCTGCCCATCTCGTCATCTCGTGCCGAAGGGTCAGTCGATGACATTGCCAATGCTCGCATGGGAAAGCGCAGAAGGATGCGTTGGTCGCCCAAAGGGGCTCACCGAGTAGCCGTCACAAAGGCCGCAGTTCTCGATGGTCGGCTGACCGTCGCAAACAGAAAACGCGCCGCATGACCCCCATGTTTTGTCCACTCCCAGAGGCCTGACACATGACCGTACCCGATCACATGTTCGACCCGTTCAAGAAAGAGCTTGCACCGACTGAGGTATCCACACATGGGAGGGTGATCTCATCCAATTCCGCAAGGAATTCGGCACCGCCAATGTGACCTCCCTGGTCGAGAGGGTCAGCCGCTTCACCGTCCTCCTGAAGAACGCCGACCGCAAGTCGAAGCCCGTGATGGAGGGCATCATCGCAGGCCTATCGCCCCTCCCGTTCCACGCCAGGCGCTCCATCACCTTCGACCGCGGCTTCGAGGTCTCGGCCTGGCCCCATCTACAGGCGGGCCTGGGCGTCGCGGTATGGTTCTGCGATCCTCAAGCCCCATGGCAGAAGGGCACCAACGAAAATACCAACGGCCGAGCCCGGCGGTTCCTGCGACGAGACACGGACCCGACGGCGCTGCCAAATCGCTCTTTGGCGGCGATTTGGCAGCGCCTCAACACAACGCCACGGAAGTGCCTCGGCTACCGAACGCCCGCCGAGGTCTTCCGAGAAAGGGTCTTGGCCGAGGCAGCCACCCTGCCCTAATCTCACCCGCGCTCAAATGCGCGCTTCGGCATGAATCCACAAGGGTGCGTGACACTCTGCCCCTGCGCGTCGAAAAGATGCAGCGCCCCCGGCGCGGGGTCGAAGCGGCAGGTCTGGCCCTCGGCGATCCGGACCTGGCCCGAGACCTTGGCGATGAAATCGACCGCGCCCGTCATGTGGAGAAGCTGCACCTCGCCCAGGTGTTCGATCAACCGCACCTGGCCCGAAAGGCAACCGGTTTCCGACAGGACCAGGTCCTCGGGGCGCAGGCCCAGGTGGCCCTGGGGTCCGGGCAGGTCCAGGCCGGTGGCCATCCGCAGCCCGCCTTTCAACACCGCCTCTTGCCCCTGAAAGCCCACAGGAAAGATGTTCATCGCGGGCGATCCGATGAAACCCGCCACAAACAGGTTGGCCGGGTGGCGGTAAAGCTCGATGGGGCGGCCCACCTGCTCGATCCGGCCCGCGCGGAGGACGACGATCCGGTCGGCCAGTGTCATGGCCTCGACCTGGTCATGGGTCACATAGATCATCGTCGTGCCCGGCAGGGATTTCTTCAGCGCGGCCAGTTCCACCCGTGTCGAGGCGCGGAGTGCGGCGTCCAGGTTCGACAGCGGCTCGTCAAACAGGAACACCCCGGCCTGGCGCGTGATGGCCCGACCGATGGCCACGCGCTGACGCTGGCCGCCCGACAGCGCCTTGGGATAGCGTTTCAGATAGGGCGTCAGCTGCAACCGCTCGGCCGCCTGGGCCACGCGGGCGGCGATCTCGGCGCGCTGCAGGCCTGCGACCTGCAACCCGAAGGCCATGTTTTCAAAGACCGTCATATGGGGGTAAAGCGCATAGGACTGAAAGACCATGGCGATGCCGCGCTCGGCTGGGGCCACCTTGTTCATCACCCGGCCGTCGATCTGGAAGGTGCCAGAGGTGATCTCTTCCAGCCCCGCGATGCAGCGGAGCAGCGTGGATTTTCCGCAGCCCGAGGGGCCGACGAAGGCCACGAATTCTCCGGAGCGGATCTCCAGGTCGATGCCATGCAGGACGGGCATGGTGCCAAAGGTTTTGGTGACGGCGCGCAGGGCGAGTTCGGCCATGTCAGCCTCCCGGGGTCAGGGTGGAGAGATAGCGCACCAGGGCGCCCGGGGTCTGGTTCACGATCTCGGCCGCGTTGCGCCGCGAGATGGCGGCGCGCACGATCCGCGCGCCCAGATAGCGGATCGGTTCGGGCGGCAGGCGGGTGCGGCCCGTCAACCCCACAAGGCCGGATCGCGCCCAATGGTCCGGACGCCCCAGCACGAGGCTGGTCAGGATATGGGCGCCGACCGGGGTCTGGGCGATGCCCGTGCCGTTGAAGCCGATGCCGTAGAAGATGTTCGGATCGGTGTTCAGCCGGCCAAAGATCGGCAGATGCTGGGCGGTGCAGTCGATCGGCCCGGTCCAGTCATGGGTCCTCTTCGGCGCGCCGGGATAGACCCTTGCGAGTTCGGCCAGATTGTCCGCCACGCCCCCTGCATTGCGGTTGAACCCCGGGCCGAGGTGATCGCCCAGGCTGATCCGCCCGCTGCCCCGGCCAAAGATCAATCGGCCCTGCGGCGTCTGCTGCCAATAAAGCACATGAGCCTGGGCATCGCAGACCGAGGCGCCCTTCAGGCCAAGATCCTCCATGGGTTCGGTCGCGATGATCTGGCTGTCGACCACGTAAAGATAGGGATGCAACTCGCGGATCGCGGCGCTCCAGGCATTGGTGGCCAGCACCACCTTGTCGGCCCGGACCCTGCCGCCCGGGGTAATCAGCTGGCAGGGCGAGCCGCCTTCGATGCGGCAAATCGGGGTCGCCTCATGAACCGTGATGCCCCGTTGCAGGGCCAGCGCCCGCAGCCCCAGCGCCAGTTTCGCCGGATGCAGGCTGCCCGCGCGGTCCTCGATGACGCCAAGGTAAGAGCTGTCGGTCCCGGTCCGCGCCCGGATCTGGGCGGCGTCCAGAGGCCTGAGGCCCGCGCCGCCCTTCAGTGCCCCTTCCCAGGCCCCCTCCTGCGCGCGGGAACTGGCGGTCCAAAGCCAGCCGCCCAGCCGCAGGTCCATGTCGATCTGGCCCGAGGTCTGCAGCGCCTCCAGCTCGTCTATCGCATCGCAAGTGGCGCGGGCGAGGCTTTCGGCCTCGGGCCCCACCAGCCGGTTCAGCAGGTCGATCTCGGCCCACCAGGAATGGACCTGGCCCCCGTTGCGCCCCGAGGCGCCACCGCCGCAGATATCGGCCTCAAGCACCGTGATCTTCAGCTGGGGCGCGGCGGCGCGCAGACGCAGGGCGGTCCAAAGGCCAAGATAGCCGCCGCCGACGATGGCGACATCGGTGGTGATCTCCGAGCCAAGCGGCGGGGTGGCGGCGCGGGCACCCGCGTCTTGCAGCCAAAAGCTGCGATGCGGGGGGCTGAGGGGGCGGAAATGATGGGTCGTCATGCCTGAACCCCTGTGACATGGGCGTAAGCGGTCAGGACCTGCGCCGGGATCGGGGCGGGGTCTTGCGGAAAGCCGCCTTGGTGGCCGCAGGTCAGGGCTGCGGCCTCGGCGGCCAGGGCCAGGGCCTGAGGCGCCGGAGTGCCCTTGACGCGGTATTCCGCCAGGAAGGTCGCGATGAAACTGTCACCCGCGCCGCAGGTGTCCACCACCTGCGCCGGGGCCGCCGCCACATGGTGCAGGGTGCTGCCATCGTGGAAAAACGCACCCTCTGCCCCGCAGGTCAGCACGACCTGCCGCGCGCCACGATCGCGCAAAGCTGCGATCTCGGCCCGGGGCGCGCCCTGGCCCGAGGCCAGGACCAGGGGCACGCCGGTCAGGTCCTGTTCCTGATGCCGGGTCGAGAGATCGAGGCTGAAGCGGGTCCCCTGCCCCACCAGGTCCCGCACCAGGGCGGGGGCGGTATTGGTGCCCAGATGGACCCAGGACGCCCCCGCCAATGCCTGCATCCTTGGGGCGTCTGGAATGTAATGCAGCCCGCAGCCCAGATCCTCCAAGAGAAAACGGCGGTCGCCCGCGACCTCCTCCAGCAGGGTCACGGCGGTGGTGCCGGGCAGGATCTCCATCTCATCGGCCAGCCCCGCCTTCAGGACAGCCTGCCGCATCAGGGCGCCGGTGGCGTCCTCCCCCACCGCACCGAAATAGCGCGCCTGCAGCCCCATGCGGTGCCACTGCACCGCCACGTTCAGCGCATTGCCGCCAAAGGCCATCTGGCCCCGCGTCAGGAAAAGGTCGAGGCAATTGTCTCCGACCGCGATCACTTGGGTCATTTGCCGATCCCTTCGGTCAGGCCACGGATGAAATAGCGTTGCGTCAGGAAGAAGAGGATCACGATGGGCAGGGCCGAGATCGTCATGGCGGCAAAGAGGGTGGCGAAATTGGTGCCCTGTTTGGACAGCATCGACGACAGGCCCACGGGCAGCGTCTGCACGCCGGGGCTGTTGGTGAAGATCATGGCGAAGAGATATTCGTTCCAGGCAAAGAGGATATGCAGCACGATGCAAGAGATCAGGATCGGGCTGCACAGGGGCAGGATGATCCGGCGAAAGATCGTGCCGGGGCTGGCGCCATCCATGGTCGCGGCCTCGTCCAGGTCGCGCGGCAGGTCCAGCATATAGGCGCGGATCAGGAAGGTCGTGAAGGGCACGCGAAAGGCGGTATAAAGCAGGATCAGCGCGCCCTGCGTGTCATAGATCCCAAGGCCTTGCAGCATCCGCACCAGGGGCACCAGGGCCACGGTGGGCGAGAGCATCATGCCACCGAGGATGAAGGCCACGAAGAGGGGCTGGCCGGGCATCGGCGTCCGCGTCAAACCATAGGCCGTCCAGGCGCTGATCGCCACGGTGGTGACGGTGGAAACCAGCGTGACCAGGAGGCTGGCAGCGAGGAAGCCCCGCGTGGCCTCCCAGGCCGCGGCATAATGGGTCAGCGCCCAGCTGTCGGGCAGGCCAAAGGGCGTGTCAAAGATCTGGGAATTGCTACGAAACCCGTTCAGCGCCATCCACAAAAGCGGATAGATCACCAGAACCCCCAGCGACAGAAGCAGCGCCCAAAGGAAGGCGCGCGCCATGGCGGGCCAAAAGCTCATGTAACCCTCCGCCTGGCGTTCAGCCAAAGTTGCGCCAGCCCGCAGGCCATGGTGACGGCAAAGATCAGGCTGCCGATCGCCGCCGCATAGCCCATGTCGTTCTGGTTGAAGCCCTGTTCGTAAAGCCAGGTGCCGAGGACCTGACTGGCATTGTTTGGCCCACCTCCGGTCATCACCATGACCTCGTTGAAGACCTGGAAGGCCCCGGTCACGGTGATGATGACCATCATCCCGGTCATCTCGCGGGTCATGGGCAGGGTGATCGACCAGATCTGGCGCAGGGCCCCTGCCCCATCCATTCGCGCCGCGTCGTAAAGCTCGGCGGGGATCTTCTGGATCGCGACGGAAAACAGCAGCGCCGCATAGCCGAAACCCTGCCATTGGCTCATGGCGATGATCGCATAGATCGCCGTGTCGGGATTGCCCAGCCAGACGCGCGACCAGTACCCGAGCCCGAGGCCCTTCAGGATCCCGTCCAAAAGCCCCATGTCGGGCTGGTAGATGAAATAGAACAAGAGCCCCGTCACCGTGGTCGAAATCGCCGAGGGGATGAAATAGACCGCCCGCCAAAAGGCCCGGGCGCGGGGCGAGCCCAGGCCCTCGATGATCGCGGCCAGAAGGAAGGCGCCAAAGACCTGGAAGAGGACCGAGATCACCGCATAGGCCAGGTTGTTCCACAGGGCGAGGCCTATCACCGGATCTTCGGTCAGACGCAGGTAGTTCTCAAGCCCGGCCGGAGAGGTCTCGCCGGTGAAGATGTCCTGATGGGTCAGGCTGACGCGGAAGTTGTCGATGATGGGCCAATAGACAAAGGATCCCACAAGCGCCACCGCAACCGCAACCCAGCGCAGCCGCCAGAACTCTTGGATCACCCGGCGCGAGGTCGCGCCGGGCTCCTGGCGCGTCGCCGCGCCGGGATCTTGGTGGATATCGGTCACTTGGCGTCTTCCGCGGCGGCGCGAACGCCTTCCATAACCTCTTCGGCCGTCATTGTGCCGCCCAAAAGCGCCTGCGAGCCATTCAGCCAGGCCGTGGCGACTTTGGGATGGTTCACCGTATCCAGCCACTGGATCAAGTAAGAAGCCTCGGCGATGTCCTGCAACCCGCCCACGACCGAAGGGTTCATCGTGGCCGGATCGGCGCCGCCCACAACGGCCGAGGGCTGGCCATAGGGCGGGGCCGAGAGGAGCTTGCCATTCTCGGGCGTCGTTGCGAATTTCAGGAAATCCAGCGCCAGCGGCACGTTTTCCGAAGCGGTCGAGATCATGTAACCCTCGGGCGCGCCCTCAAGCGCCATGGGATCGCCCTTGGCCTCCTTGGGCGCGGGCAGGATAAAATGGCCGAACTCTTCGGGCTTCAGAACCGTGCTGGCCGAGGCGGAATTGTCGAATTCGATGATCTCTTGGTAATACATCGCGGCCTTGCCATCCGACAGCATCTGCAGGGCGGATTGATAGGCGATGCCGTTCATCTCGGGGCCCACGGTGCAGCGCGCGGCAAGCTCGGACAGGCGGTTCAGCGTGGTGACATAGCCCGGGTCGGTATAGGTCGCAGTGGCCGGGTCGAAATCGGCCTCGAGCACCGCGCGGGGCACGTCATGGGCCAGCATTTGGCCCACATAATGCAGACCCACCCAGGGGGATTTGTTGCCAACCGCAATCGGCGTGATCCCCTTGGCCTTCAGCCTGTCGCAGGCGGCCAGAAGGTCCTCGAAGGTCTCGGGCACTTCGATCCCGGCCTCGGCGAAGATCGGCTTGGAATAGCCCATGAACTTGGCGTCCAGATAGAGCGGCACGCCGTATTTCTTGCCGCCATAGGCAAAGGCATCGACCGCCGAGGGCGCAAGCGTCTTGCCCCAGTCGCTGTCCAGCACCTCGGTCAGATCCACCGCCCTTTGCCCGCGCACCAGGTTGCCACCCCAGGTCCCGGTCCAAGAAAAGAAGACATCGGGCATGGCATTTGACGCCAGAAGCGTCTTGGTCTTGGCCTTGACGCTGTCGTCATCCTCCTGGATCAGCTCGATCGTCACGCCGGGATGGGCCGCCATATAGGCCGCGGCCAGGGTTTCGAAATAGGGCCGCAGGCGTTCGGAGCCGAACTTGGTCATCACCCGCAGATTGCCCTCATGGGTCACGGGGGCTGCGGGGTCGGCCACCAGAGTTTCAGCCGCAAGCGGCGTGGACAGAACGGCCAAAAGCGCGGCCAAGGGGATCAGGCGCATGGAAATCTCCGTGTTGAGGGGAAGGGCCTTTGGCCTCTGGGATTGGGGGCGCCTGTCGCGGCGCCCCAGAGGAGATCAGTATTCGACGCGCTTGTAATAGCGCCGCGTGGTCAGGGGATGGTCGCGCAGGACCTCGAGATGGGCGCTAAGCCGTTCCAGCAAAGTCGCCAGCAGGATCGGCGAGATCAGGGCGCGCAATTCGGGCGACACCCCCGGAAGCGCCACTTCGGCGGCATCCAGCACATGGATCTTGTCGGTATAGCGGCGCAGGAAACGGTCGACACGCTCTCCCAAGGACCGCAAAGCATCCTCGCCCTTGAAGAGAAAGACCGAGACGCCCGGCTCCACCAGTTCCAGCGTGCCATGGAAGAAATCGGCGGCATGGACGGGGCGGGTGCGGATCCATTGCATCTCTTCCAGGATGCACATGCCGTAATAATGCGCCTGCGGCCAGACCGAGCCCGCGCCGGTAAAGATATGCCAGGGCTCGTCCTTGATCGTGGCGGCCAGCGCCGCCGCCTTGGGCTCATAGGCCTCTTTGGCGGCGACCAAGAGGGGCGGCAGGGCGGAGAGTTCGGCCATCAGCGCGGGGGCCTCAGCGGTCCCGGTCTCAGCCAAAAGGGCCAGGGCGATGATCAGCGTCTGCAGGTAGAAGCTCTCCGACGAGGTGTCATCCTCGGCGAAATTGGTGAAGGTGTGGCTGGCCTCCCGCGCCAGGGGCGTGTCGGCATGGCCGGTCAGGGTCAGGGTGGTCACGCCGCGCGCCTTCAGGAAGGCCAAGAGTTCGACGCTTTCCCGCGTGGTGCCCGACAGCGAGGGGATGATGACCAGGGCCTGCGCGTCCAGCCCTTTGGGCGGGTCCAGCACGACCTGTGCTGGGTAAAGCGCCTCAACGGGGAAAGCGGAATGGCGGCGGATCACGTCCACGGCGGGCAGCGTCAAAAGCTGCACCCCGCCGGTGCCCATGAAGTAAAGCCGCTGGATCCCGCGGTCCAGAAGATCGCGCATCAGGGGGCGGATCGTGGCCGAAAGCGCGATGGCGCCGGATTGGATGCGCAGGAAACGGTCCTTGTCGAAGTTCAGCATGAGCAGTCCTTGGCTGGCATGAGAACGATCTCATACCGGGGTTGAAAAAACTCGGTCGCCGATGTGGGACCGATCTCATACAGGCTATGTGCAGAGCCCCGCCCTTGGCAAGGGGGATTTTCAGCGCCTCAGGATTTTATGCGGGCGACCGAGCCGCGCAGGATCAGCTTGGTGGGAAAGACATGCCGCCGCGGCGGGGTATCCAGGCCCTGAAGCCGGTCCACCAGCATCTGGACCGCCAGGGCTCCGATCTGGCCAACCGGTTGAGCCACAACGGTAATCTGCGGATCGGTAAAGGTCGCAAGGTCGAAGTCATCGAAGCCCACCAAAGAGACATCGCGCGGGATCACCAGCCCCATGGAGCGCAGCGCCAAAAGCGCGCCCTTGGTCATCTGGCTGTCAACGGTAAAAAGCGCGGTCGGCCGATCGGGTCCCGAGAACAGCCGGATCGTCGCGTCGATCGCATGTTCGACGGTCGACGGCGAGACGGCAACCAGCCCCGGATCAGGCGCTACGCCCGCCTCGGCCAGGGCCTGATGATAGCCTGCAAGCCTCTGGCGGGCGGTGACGATGGCCGGCCCCTCATGGATCACCGCGATGCGGCGGTGACCTTGGGCGATCAGCCAGGCCACGGCCTCGCAAGCGCCGCCCTGGTTGTCGACGGTGATGCTGTCACAGGGCAGGTTCAGGTCGCGGTCGATCAGCACCAGGGGCATTTCTCCGGCCGCCTGCACCAGGTGGCGGTGATCGGCGTCCGAGGCCGGAGCCACGATCAGCCCCCGCACATTCAGCGCCAAAAGATTGGCCACAAGCGCGCGCTCTTGGGTCAGGTCCTCCTCCGAGGAGGCGATGATCAGGCTGAACCGCTCGCCCCGCAGTTCGACGTCGATGTCATGGGCGACACGGGCAAAGAAAGGGTTCTGGATGTCGCCTGGCACAAAGCCCACCAGCGGCAACTGCCCCTGGCGCAGGGCCTGGGCCACGCGGTTGCCGTGATAGCCCAGGGTCTCGGCGGCGGCGCGGACCTTTTCGGCGGCCTCTTCGCCGACATAGCCATAGCTGTTCAAGGCCCGCGCCGCCGTGGCCCGGGAGACCCCGGCCAGCGCCGCCACATCCTTGAGAGTGGCACGCCGGGGCGCGCCCTGTTCTGATCCCTCTGTCATGCCGACCGCCTAGCATGGCGGGCGGCTTAATGCAAAAGCTGGGCGAGGAACTCTTGCGCCCGGGCCGATTGCGGCGCGGTAAAGAAGGCCTTTGGCGGGGCCTGTTCCACGATCCGCCCGCGGTCCATGAAGATCACCCGGTCGGCAACGGCCTGGGCAAAGCCCATCTCATGGGTCACGCAGATCATCGTCATCCCCTCGCGCGCAAGGTCGGTCATGACGTCCAGCACCTCTTTGACCATCTCGGGGTCAAGGGCCGAGGTCGGTTCGTCAAACAGCATCAGCCGCGGCGCCATGCACAGGGCGCGCGCGATGGCCACGCGCTGCTGCTGGCCGCCCGAAAGCTGGATCGGGTATTTGTCGGCCTGTTCCAGGATATCGACCCGTTTCAGATAGCGCCGCGCGGTTGTGACCGCCTCGTCGCGGGATTTGCCCTGCACCCATTGCGGCGCAAGGATGCAGTTTTCCAGGATCGTCAGATGTGGAAACAGGTTGAAGGATTGAAAGACCATGCCGACCTCTTGGCGCACGGCGCGGCCGACTTCCTCTTCCTCGGTCAGGTGGCGGCCTGCGACGGTGATCTTGCCCTGCTGATAGGGCTCCAACCCGTTGATGCAGCGGATCATGGTGGATTTCCCCGACCCCGAGGGCCCGCAGACCACGACCTTTTCCCCCGGCGCGACCGAGAGGGAAATGTCCGAAAGCGCCTTGAAGGCGCCAAATCTTTTGTGGACGCCCGAGAGCGTGACAAGCGGTTCAGCGGGCATTGGACCTCCCAAAGCGGGCCTCGATGCGGGACTGGGCATATTCAAGGCCAATCGACAAAAGCCAGTAGATCATCGATGCGGTGATCAGCATCTCGATATGGCGGAATTCGGTCTGGCCTTGGGTGCGGGCCAGATACATCAGCTCCCAGACGCCCACGACCGAGACGAGGGATGAGTCCTTCAGCATGGCGATGAACTGGTTGCCGGTCGGCGGGATGATGATGCGCATGGCCTGCGGCAGGATCACCAGGACCATGCTTTGCGCGGGCGCGAGTCCGAGCGCGGTTGCGCCCTCGGACTGGCCGCGCGGGATGCTTTCGATGCCGGCGCGGAAGATCTCGGTCATATAGGCGCCGTAGCAGAGCGACAGCGCCAGCACCCCGGCGGGGACGGCCCCGATCACATAGCCGACCTGCGGCAGGCCAAGGTAGATGATATAGATCTGCATCAGCAAAGGCAGGCCGCGAAACAGCGAGGTGTAAAAGCTGGCCAACCCATAGATCACCCCGTTCTTCGACATCTTGGCCACTGCGCCCACTAGGGCGATCACCGTGGCGATCAGGATCGACAGGGCCGAGATATAAAGCGTCATCGCCACGCCCTGGGTGATCAGAAAGCCGATCTTGCGGGCGATGAAGGAGAAGGACAGGTCAAAGGACCAGAAGAAGGCCATGAGCAGGACGAAAAGCTCGGCCCAGACCGCCCAGACCTGCGCCGCGCGGGGCAGGAAAGCCAGCGCGCGGATATTGGCCATGACCATGAGGGCCAGGACCAGTGCGGTGCCAAGGCGCAGGACCCAGGGGTTCAGGCCAGAGAGGGACTCGGGCGTCCAGGGTTTTTGGTTGACCAGGGTCAGGACCGCCACCAGGATCACAAGGCCAAAGCCCAGGCCGATGCGGCGCAGCCGGGCAGGATCGGCCAGAAGATAGCGCATCATGCGAGTGCCCTTTCCCGCCACCAGTCCTGGGTCTGCAGCTTCCAATAGGTCAGCTGTGCCGCCAGAAGGCCGATGGCGCCGCCCGTCCAGGTCAGGCCAAAGGGCGCAAAGGCCTGGATGCGGTCCGAGGCGCTCAGAATATCCTCGGCCACCACTTTGCCCGCGATGGCGGTGGTGTTCAGCCCATGGCCGCCAAAGGCCGTGGCATGCCAGACCCCCGGCCCCATGCGCCCCACCTGTGGCATCAGGTGGCGGGCATATGCCATCAGCCCCGACCAGGCCAATTCGGTGCGCAGCTCCGCCAGTTCCGGATAGACCGTCACCATCTCGTGGCGCAGTTGCCTTGTGATGCCGGGGATATCGGCGGCGCGGGTGGTGATGCGGCCTCCCCACAATAGCCGCGAGCCATTTTCAACCAAACGGTAGTAATCTCCGGCGCGGCGGTTGTCGCCGACGGCATGCCGCGTGGCGATGACTTGGGCGAGACGATCGGGCGCGGGTTCGGACAGCATCACATAGGTGGCAATCGGCAGCATGGCACGGCGCAGGCGCGGCACCAGGCCATCGGTATAGCCCCCGGTCGTCAGCACGACCCTTTCGGCGCGGATCTCTCCGCCGGGGCTGACCACGCGCTTTTCCGGACCTGCCAGATGCGCCTCGGTCGCCGGGCTTTGTTCAAAAATCGTGCCGCCCAGCCTTTCGATCTCGGCGGCCAGACCGCGCAGATAGTTCAACGGGTGGATGTGAAAGGCATTGCCATCGCGCAAAGCCTGGAAATAGCGGCGCGAGCGCAGGAGGCTGCGCAGTTCCTCGGTCGGCAGGTAATCGAGGTGATAGTTCAACTCTCGCGCCATCTGGTCGCGGGCGGATTTCAGCCCCGGGTCATCATGGCGGCGGACCGAGAGAACCCCGGTCACGGGCGCCACGCCCGGCATGGCCAGGGCTGCGATGGTCTGACGGATATGCTCCATCCCCTCGACCGAAAGATCCCAGAGCCTGCGGGCGCCTTCGGTCCCGGCATGGCGGGTGATCGTGTCATCCCCCGCCGCATAGCCGGGCCCCACAAAGCCGCCATTACGCCCCGAGGCGCCAAAGCCCACCTGATGCGCCTCGATCACCGTCACGGATTGACCGGCCCGCGCCAGCTCCAGCGCGGTGGTCAGCCCCGCAAGCCCGCCGCCGATGATCAGCGTGCCTGTCTCGTGCCGCCCGGAAAGCGCCGGACGCGCCCGCGTCTCGGCCAGGCTTTGACGGTAATAGGTCTGCGGATAATCCATCTTTCCCCCTCCCAAGGACCCCGGACCGCCTTTGGGGCGGTCCAGAGCTTCTTCATCGCACCGCCTAACGGGCGGTCCAGGGCATGTTCATCGCGCAGGTCAATCCGCGCTGTAGTCCTTGCCATACCATTTGGTGGTCAGGCTGGCCAAAGTGCCATCGGCTTTCATCGCTGCCAGAACTTCCGAGACCTTGGCGGTCCATTCCGGGTCGGTCTTTTCGCCGATCACCACCAGAGGCTCGCGGAAGGCATATTCGCCCTCAAGGATCTTGACCGGATAGCCGTTCTTGATCGCATTCATCGCGGTCTGTTCCGGCGCGATCACTGCATCGACCCGCACCCCATCGCCCAGCCGCAGATCGTCAAAGGGCAGCATGGAATCGGCATAGGTCAGGATCTCGCCCGGCTCCAGCTTGTAGTCGATCGGCGGCAGGCCCGGCGCGTCGATCTCCAGGCGGCGGTTGATGAAGTCTTCCGAGGTCGTGGCGGTTTCGACCCCGATCTTCTTGCCGTTCAGGTCCGCCACGGTCGCCGCCGTGCTGTCCTGGTGCAGGACATAGACATAGGGGCTGTAGTAATAGATGCCCGCAAAGTCGATGACCTGGGCCCGCGCCTTGGTCGGCGTCACCGAGCCCACGCCAAGGTCATAGCGCCCCTGCCAGCGCCCGCCCGTCAAGGTGGCCCAATCGGGGGTCTCAAAGCGGACCTCGACGCCCAGGCGCGTGGCGATCTCACGCGCCACGTCGATGTCGAACCCCACCATCTCGTTGTTGTCGTCCAGATAGCTTTGCGGCGGCCAGCCGGCATTGGTGGCCACGACCAATTCCTTGGCCGACATGACGCGGTCCAGCGTCTCTCCGGCCCAGGCGGCGGTGCTGGATAGCGCCAAGGCAGCCAGCGTGGTGATGATCTTTTTCATTCCATCCTCCCTGATGTTTTGACAAGTTGTCAGACAACTTTACCCACTAGAAACAGCAGGCATCCTGCTGTCAACGCCCAAGATGGCGCTTTGCGTGCCGGGGTCATTTGCGCGCAAAACTGAAGCTGAACTGATGGCCCACGTGATAGATGAGCGAGCGGATGACGGCCTGTCCGGCCGCGGTGAAACAGGTCTCGGCCACCAACAAGAGCGGGCCGCCCGCGCCTAGGGAGCCCAGATCGGCCTGGGTCTCGGGTGGGCCCACGGCCGAAACCGTGGCTCTCGACATGACCGGGGCCAACCCCAGCCCCTGCATCAGCGCCATCAGCGAGCCTGACCAGTCGAAGACCGGATGATCGGGCGGCAAAAGCGCCAGCGGCAGGTATTCCAGGCTGTAAAGCAGGGGCTGACCCTCGATCAGCCGCAGCTTTTCCAGCCGCCAGACCGGGGTCTCCTCGGCCAGGCCCAGGGCTGCGGCCACATCGGGCGGGGCCAGGACCCTGCCCGCCTGCAAGAGCCGCGTCTGCGGGCGATGGCCCGCGCGGCCCAGCATCTCGGTCACGCTTTCGAAGGCGGTGATCGGACGTTCGACCTGCACCGCCATGGCCGGGGCCACATAGCGCCCACTGCCCCTTTGGGCGGCGATCATGCCGTCCAGCTCCATCCCCTTCAGCGCCTCGCGCAGCGCCGGGCGCGAGACGCCAAAGCGGGCGGTCAGTTCGGCCTCGGTGGGCAGGCGGTCGCCCGGGCGCAGACCCTCGGCGCGGATCCAGTCGCGCAACAGGTCGCGTATCCGCGCCGCAGCCGATATGTCGCGCCCCTGCCCCAAATGGCCCCCTGTGTTTGGGCCATGATAGGCCTGATGGGACGCAGAGGTCCACATCAGACATCGAACCTGACCCCCTGGGCCAGCGGCAGCTTGGCGGAGTAGTTCACGGTCGAGGTCTGGCGGCGCATATAGGCTTTCCAGGCGTCCGATCCGCTTTCGCGTCCGCCGCCGGTTTCCTTCTCGCCACCAAAGGCCCCGCCGATCTCGGCGCCTGACGGCCCGATGTTGACATTGGCAATGCCGCAGTCGGAACCGGAGGCCGAGAGGAAGGCCTCGGCCTCGCGCAGGTTCAGGGTAAAGATGCAGGAGGACAGGCCCTGGGGCACGTCGTTTTGCAGGGTGATGGCCTGATCGAAGTCGTCATAGGTCAGGACATAGAGGATCGGGGCAAAGCATTCTTCGCGCACGGTTTCGGTCTGGGCTTGCATGACCACCAGGGCGGGGGTGACATAGGCGCCGGGGCCCGGCAGGGCCACCCCGCCATGAACGACCCCACCCTCGGCCCGGGCGCGGTCCAGTTGGGCCAGCATGCGGGTCCGCGCCGCCTGATCGATCAGCGGCCCGATCAGGGTGCCGGGCGCGCGCGGATCGCCTACGGGAAGCGAGGCATAGGCCTTGACCAGCCGCGCCACCAGGTCGTCCCGCAAGGACCGATGCACGATCAGGCGCCGCAGCGAAGTGCAGCGCTGCCCCGCCGTGCCCACCGCGCCGAAGACAATCGCCCGCACGGCCATGTCCAGATCCGCCGAAGGCGCCACGATCATCGCATTGTTGCCACCGAGCTCGAGGATCGGCCTTCCCCAGCGCGCCATCACGGCTGGCCCCACCGCCGCCCCCATCCGCGTCGAGCCGGTGGCCGAGATCACCGGCACAAGGCGGCTTTCCACCAGCGCCTCACCCAGGGCAGGCCCACCGATGACCAGCTGCGCCAGACCCTCAGGCGCATCGCCAAACCGCGCCAGCGCGCGGTCAAAGATCGCTTGCGTGGCCAAGGCGGTCAGCGGTCGTTCTGATCTGTTCCTTCCCGTCACCGGCGCAAACCTTTGGCGCGCTGCCTTTGCGCCCTCCCGCGCTTTCATGACTTCGCGGGCATCCATTGCATCAAGCCGTCGCTGAACGGTACGGCGTGTCGGGGGTTGAAGCCCCCGCTCAAGGCAGGCACTGCGGATTTCTGTCACAACTCGCGCTAGGCTGGGGCGTTCTCGCCGAAGGTAGTATCGAGTAAGATGCCCTCGACATCACCGGGCACCATGACCGACCCGTTGCGTCGCCCGCGTTTGCGGGGAACGAGAGCGCTTGTCCGGCCACCCTCTGCTGCAAGCCGTCGGATCCAGCGCCAGACTGTGGTCCTGCTGACGCCAAGCTCCCAGACTGCATCACCGATACCGCTCTCCAGGCTCTGCCTCAATCTGTGTGGCGCACTATCCTGAGAACGGGAAGATTCAGGAGGGATAGTGATGATTTCAAGGAAGCACTGGTCGCCCGGGAGCGATGTTTCCGTTCAAAGCGTTGAGCGGCGCGATTCCGGCGGGTGGACTGTATCCGGCAGTCTGACACCAAACGGCATCTGCCCAGACTGTGGATTGCAATCGCGACGTCGTCACGGCTGGCGGCGTAGGCGGCTGCAGGATTATCCCGCCCATGGTGACGGGGTTACGGTAACCCTCTGGGTTTGCCGTTGGCGATGTTTGGCACCCGCCTGCCCGCGCCGGACTTTCTCGGACCAGATCGGCTCGATTGCGCGTCCTTTTGCGCGGCGCACTTCGCGTGTCGGGGAAATTGTCAGCCATCTTGGGCACGCGACCGGCGGGCGGCCTGCCGAGCGGCTCTTGCACCGCTTGGGCCTTGGGGTCAGTGATGACACGGTGCTTAGGCAGCTGAAGAACCGTGCTCAAGACACTGCCGAGCCGCCGACCGTCATCGGGATCGACGACTGGAGCTGGCGGAAGTCGCAGACCTACGGCACGATCATTGTCGATCTGGAGCGTCGCGCGGTCATCGATGTTCTCGAAGATCGTGATGTGGTCACCTGCACCGACTGGCTGAAACGACATCCCGAGGTGGAAGTGATCAGCAGAGATCGCTGCGGTCTCTACGCCCAGGCTGCCCGGCAAGGCGCGCCGCAAGCGGAACAGGTCGCCGACCGGTTTCATATCGTGCAGAACCTGCGGCAGGCTATCGAGGAGCAGATGAACCTTCACGGCCGTGCGACCGGCAGGGCGCTGCTGTCCGACGCCGACAATATCACCGCAGAGGGAAGCCTTCTGAAGTCCCGCCTTGCGCACAGGACGTCTCGGGAAGAGATTTTCACCACCATCCATGCGCTTCGAAATCAGGGGCTTACCTGCAGCGAGATTGGGCGGCGAACAGGGTTCCCTCGTCGCAGCATCGCGAAATGGCTGCAGTTCGAGACGCCGCCGGACCGCAGGCGGGCAGCTTTGAAGCCGACTTCGCCGTGGTACTTTGAAGAGTTCCTGAGCCAAAGCTGGAAGGGCGGAATTCGAACTGGAAGCGCCCTGTTCCGTCTGATCCGAGAGCGTGGCTACGAGGGGAGCCCGACGCATTTGCAGCGGCTGCTGGCGGGGTGGCGCAGAGCCGAAAAGCAAGCGAAGGGCCCTGCCTTGGAGCACCAGATCCTGGAACCGGTCCGGGACCCGGAAACGGGGCACGCGATCTCCCCGGTCATCGCGGCAGCGCTGTGTATCAAACCCCGCGGAAAACTCACCCCGGATCAGGCGCGGAAAGTCGACGCGCTCAAGGCTGGCTCTCCCGCCTTCGCAACGATGCGCTGCCTCGTCATGCGGTTCAACGGTATCCTGCGTGGCCGCGAGGCAGACCCGCTCCCTGCATGGATCGACGACGCGATCGAAACCGACCTGGCGCCCATCGTGCGCTTCGCACGCACATTGAACCGGGATTTCGATGCGGTAAAAAACGCTATCGAGATGCCCTGGAGCAACGGCCAAGCAGAAGGTCAGATTAATCGTCTGAAGACCCTCAAACGCGCCATGTACGGCCGAGCCGGGCCAGAACTGTTGAGGGCAAGAATGCTGCCCCTCCGCCACACAGATTGAGGCAGAGCCTATTTAACGGCAACGCGACACTGTCGCAGTGGATCGGGCGCGAAGAGACGGTCGAGGATGTCATCACGCCCTCGCTCGTCGGCCGTTTCAACGCAACATTGGGCTTCAAATCCGCTGGCGACGTGGCGCCGCTGCTGATCCACCTCTGCCTTGGTCTGCCCGCGGTGCCAGAGGCCGAACTCGGTCCCGACGGCCACCCTGCGCGCGGCGGTTTCTTGCCGCCGGTGCCGTTGCAGCGGCGCATGTGGGCGGGAGGCAGTTTCACGTTCTTTGCACCGCTTCGGGTCGGGCCGACCGTCCGACGCCGTTCCCGGATCGCGAGAGTGACCTCCAAGACAGGGCGCAGCGGGCCACTCTGCTTCGTCACGGTGGAGCACCATATCCTGCAGGAGTGCTCCCTTGCTATCACCGAGCGGCACGACATCGTCTATCGTGATCCCAAGCCCGGAGAAACGGGTGGAACTCGCTTCGAACCCGCCGCATTGGGGGCCGAGACGCGCCGGATCACACCCTCGCCCTCGCTGTTGTTTCGCTATTCGGCGCTGACCTTCAACGGACACCGCATCCATTACGACACGCCCTATGTGACCTCGGTCGAGGGCTATCCCGGCCTCATTGTCCACGGGCCGATGCAGGCCACCATGCTTTGCCACCTTGCCGCCGAACTGCAGGGCGCAGCACCCCGTCAGTTTGACTTCCGCAGCGTCTCGCCGATCTACGACACTGCGGATTTCACGCTGAACGCTGAACGCACGGACGATGGCTGCCGCCTCTGGACAGCGCAGATTGGCGGACCGGCTGCAATGGAGGCCACGGCGCGATGGTAGACTGGCGGGCGCCCCTATTCGTTCCTGCCAACCGGCCAGATCGTTTCGCCAAGGCGGCGACCTCGCGCGCCGATGCTGTCATCCTCGACCTTGAGGATGCAGTGGCGGCTCCGGAAAAGGATCACGCGCGCGGGCTGGCCGCAGCACGCCCGATCGCAGCCCTGTTGAACGTCGCGCGCCTCGCCTTCGGCTCGGTGGACTACTGCCTCGATCTTGGTATGGAACACCAGCGCGACCTTTATTGCCCGTCCTGTCGGAACTGGTTCTGGCCTCGCCTCTTGCCGGGATCAACGCTCCGTTGGACGGGGTGACGACGCAATTGGATGCGGTTGCGGCGGCAGCCGACGCGCGACACGCGCGTGCCATCGGGGGGCGGTTACAGCATCAGAGCCGCGCGCATACCAAAGCTACTCATTACAGACCTCATGCGAAATGCCCGAATCTCACACATACGTTACTTCATATGCGGAACAACTCTAACGAGTTATTTGGTTGCCACGCCGTCCTCGTGTTTTTCTCAGGGAAGAAGCTCACCATCCTGCACCGCCTTTCCATGAAGCACCAACTTCGCAACAAAAACGTTGCAACCGCGCCTAATCTCCAGCGACGCCAGTCGTTCCTGATACGCGTCATCCCCAATCCTGCGCCTGAGATCTCTCTCGTGAAACTGCCTATTCCCCACTGGTGCCAGCGCGATCAGCGCCTGCAATTCCCGCTGCTTCCCGGTCATGGCCGACTGCAAAACGTCGGTTTCGCTGCTGTGGGCGGAGGCGCTGGCCACTGGCCGCCATTTCCGCATGAAGCCGAGCAGATATCCGGCTGGCACTGCGGCATGCCCTCGCTGCAAATTGAATGCCCGAAACCTCTCCCAGATGTGCTGACTGTCGATGCCACGGCAGGGCAGGGCTGTCTTCGCTGCGCTGATCATGGCCAACCACCGATCTGATCGCGAAGCAGCGGCTCGATCCAACACGATCATTCCCGAGAATACATTTTTGTTCGAATCTTCTTTATATAGTGGCCTGTCGCCTGTGCGTGACACAACCGACCCAGCCTTATCGTCCTCACAGCAACCAAATCTGAACTGCCAAAGCGCCATCGCTCCGCCGATCCTTTGTCGGATCAAGCGCAGCCCGGACTTTGCCAGCTCGCCAAGCAGGACATGCAGGTACTGCCGAGAGACGCCCATCAGATGCGCGAGGTCGCCGAGCGTGAAAGCGGCGGTTCCGCGCGGCAGGCCGTTGTATCCGTCCTTCCAGGCGATGCCATCGAGGATCAATGTCGCCAGCTTGTGGGCGGAGACCGAAAGATCAGTGCGGGTTATACGGCGCAGGATGGCACCGGTCGTGAGTTCCATAGGATGTCTCCAGGAAAGAAGACACCTGATCGAGAGAATGCAACATTTTTGCCGACAAGAGCACATTGTCGGTTGCGAAGAATATCGGGTCGCGCTAGAACACTCGGGCTAGGTTGAGTATTCGGGCGCGGCGTTGGACCTCTGGTCTGGCGTCGTTCTCGTTTTCAGGGGGTGATGCCCCCGGCGGTTGGGGGATGCCGAGGCTGATACACCCCGGCAGCCGGTCAGTAGCGCACCTCCTCGGAGCCGTAGGTTCCGGAATGATCGCGCCAGTCCACGAAGACAGAGCGCCAGAAAAAGGGGTGGCAGTTCTCCGGAATCCTGAGGTCCGAGGCTTCCGGAACATTGCTCACGGCAGAAGCTACCCAGCGATAGTCGCCCTGGATGCCATAAGATCCCAGCCGCGTCGCATCGCGCCGGACGCATTCGCCATCCTTGTTCTCACGCTGGCTGTATTGGACCTGGTAGACCCGGATGCTGCGCACGAAGTCGAAAGCATCGCCGGAGATGTCGATATCAGCCTGATCTGACGCCTGGACCCTGATAAGCGGCAGGGCAGGGGGCCTGTCGCCTTCCTGGTCTTCAGATGGTCGTGACCTCAAGACGACGTCGAGCACCCTTGCGGTGGGACTGGCGGGCGATTGTCGCTCGAGCGCCGCTCCCATCGGGCAGCGCCAGATCTGAAGCGGAGGCTCGATCGGCCAGGGCGTTATGCGCCGGATGAACTCCGCCCTCGCCCTTGCGCAGGGAACTGACGATGGCCAGCCGCCAGAAAGGCAGAGCAGGATGGCGCAATCGATCGGGTAGGATTGTGCCTGGACGGAAGAGGGTAGCGCGCTGGCCAGCGCGACTGGGCCGGCAAGGAAGAAGTTTCGCAGGGATTTGTGCATGATGTGACTCGCTCGACTACACCCCGTCGATACAATTCAACATCTCTGCAAGCAATAGTGTTTATTCTGCCGTCCTGTACATGGGCGAAACCTGTTTGGAGCAGCCTCGCGATCAGGGTCGCCGGTCGGCCAACTCTTCGATCATACCGACGAAGCGGCCATAGTCCTGGCTCACCTCCTGCGCTTCGACGAAGGCCCGGGCGCGTTCTGCGTCGAGACACCGGAAATAGTCCTGAATGTCGACGATGTAGCCCTCGAAATCCGATCGGATCAGATCGGCATAGGCGCGGGTGTCCTCAGGATCACCCGGCAAGAAGGGCCGCTCAGGCGGCAGGCAGGTGGCGAATGCCGGGAGCGTCACGAACAGGAGCATCCCCAGGAATGTTGCGATGCGCGGCGGCGCCAAGGTCAAGACAAGACCCCTTCCGTGCTTTGTTTTGCGTGACGCGTAGGCTATCCCCTTGATCGAAGCGTGGCGGGCCTGTCAATTCGAAAGAATGGGCTTGCGCTCATTAATGTTGTATCGTATCGGTCGTGTGGAATTGATCTCCGCGGCCGACCTGCTCATGCAAAGGAACCGTGGGGAACCCATGCTAGAAGAAGCCCCGAATGTGGTCACGGAAGATGGACTGCGCGGACTATTGGCCCGAGGCTATCGGGCCGAGGTCGTCTGCAAGGAAACCGGCGAGAAGCGCCACAACAGCTGGTACGGCTCCTGGATCGTGCGCGCCATCGGACCGGACGGCCGAGACGAGAAGCTCCTGGTCACCAGCCGGAGCTATCTCAAGGTGCGCGAGTTCAAGACTGTCGTCGGCCTTGTCAGCTTCCTTTACGATATCGGCATGCGCACCGCGCATATTCCCCTGGAACAGGGCGGCCGGGTCACGCACAGCCTGCAGGGCGACGCTCCGGAGGCCTGAGGCCACCGTTCTGCTTCTGGCCATTTTTGGCTTCGGCTCAGTTTGCGCGACCGAAGCCACGGCTAACGGGTTTGTCTTCGCGATGGCGGAAGACGGACAACTGGTGTCCGTATCCTCTGATCCCGGCTCCATGCGCCAGTTCGCCGGAGAAACAGGGGACCGCCTCTTCCTCTTCGCGGAGTCTCCGGACGATCACCGTGGGGACACCACCGCCAAGGCACCGCGCGCGGCCACGGCCAGTGCCGAAGTGCTGCATGGTATCGAAGACACCGCCCTGCGCTACGGCGGCCATGCCGCGCTGAGGCGGGCCGGGTTTTCCGTCAGTGACTGGGCGCTCTTCTACCGCGCCAATATCGAGGTCGAGAGCGCCTATAACCCATCGGCGCGCAGTCCTGCAGGTGCCATCGGCCTTGGACAGTTGATGCCGGATACGGCGCGGTTCCTCGGGGTCGATCCCCAAGACTGGCAGCAGAATCTGGACGGATCTGCTCGCTATCTCCTTCTGATGCTGGAGACCTTCGGCGATCCCGCGCTTGCGCTCGCCGCCTATAACGCCGGACCCGAGGCGGTCACGCGCCATGGCGGCATTCCCCCCTATGCGGAAACCCAGGGCCATGTCGCCCGCGTCCAGGCCGTCTATGCGCGGCTGAGAGGAGATATTTCTTGAGACAGTCTTCCGTCACCGCCTTCGGCGCGATGGCTCTTGTCCTGCTGGCCGGCCCGGCCCTTGCGCAAAGCATCGACCTCTCGCCCGTCCAGACGCTCTTGCAAGGCATCGTCGATGCGATCACCGGCCCCCTGGGCATCGTCATCGGCACGCTCGCGCTGATCGGCGTCTTCCTCTCCTGGCTCTTCGGCATTCTCGACTTCCGGCAGGCGCTCTGGGTGGTGGTCGCCATTGCGGGCATTGCCGCCGCCCCGACCATCGTCGCCGCGATCTGGACGACCTGAGGGCAGCTCATGGCGGAACAGTCGCGCGTCTTCATCGGGCTCCTGCGGCCCCCCAAACTCATGGGCCTGCCAATCATCTATGCCATGGTCTGGCTCTTCGGATCGACGCTCCTGTTTCTCTGGGTCCAGAGCTGGGCAATCGCGCTGGTGGCCGGAGCAACCTGGCCGCTTCTCTGGAAGGCCGCGGATTGGGATCCGAACTTCCTCGACGTGCTGGTGATCACCCTGCAGGAAACCCCGCCGACCCGGAACCGCAAGCATCATGGCGGTGACAGCTATGCCCCGTGATATGGCTGACGCACAAGGGCTGTTTGCTTCCCCATCCGGCGCGCTTTCGTCCTTGCCGGATTGGGCCGGGAAGGAACGGCGACTGGCGCATATGTTGCCCTATGTCAGCCTTGTCACCGACGCCACGATCCGCACACGCGGCAATGAGCTTCTGCAATGCATCCGGCTCGAAGGGGTGAACAGCAGCACCGCCGAGGACAGCCATCTCGACCGGATTGGTGCCTTGCTGGCGGGCGTGGTGGCGCAGGTCGGCACGGGATTTTCTTTCTACCTGCACAAGGTCTCGAAGACGGTCGATACGGAACTGCCGCCCATCCCGGGCGATGGCTTCGCCGCGACGGTTGACCGGCGCTGGCAGGCCCATCTGGCGAAATCCGCGTTGCGCGACAAGACCCTGACCCTCTCGGTCCTGAAGCGACCGGAGGCGGGCAGCCGTATCCCCTTCGCCGCAACTGCCTCTCGCGCGCGGCTCGCCGCCGACACGGCCCGGCGCCTGCGGGCGCTGGATGAGGTGGTGGGGTTCCTTCTGTCCAGCTTCTCCGATCTGAAACCCCGGCTTCTGTCCGCCCGGTCCGGCGAACTCCTTGGCTTCCTCGGCAGTCTCAACACCGGCGAGGAACACCCTCTCTTCACGTCCTCGCGCCTCGGCATCCTGGCTGAAGACGTCGCCAATACCCGCGTGACCTTCCGCGGGATAGAGATTCACCTGACCGACGGGGCAGTGGGCGAGAAGTTTGGCGCGATCTTCGCGGTCAAGAACTACCCGGCCAAAACCGACAGCCTCATGCTCGACGAGTTGAACCTGCCGGTCGACATGGTCGTCACGCATTCCTTCGTGACGGTCAATTCCAACATCATGGCGGGCCGGATCAAACGCCAGTTGCGGCTGATGCAGGCCGCCAATGATGGCGCCGTCAGCCTCGCCCAGGAGCTGGAACTGGCGCAAGACGATCTGGAATCGAAGCGCCTGATTTTCGGCGAACATCACATGACGGTGGCGGTCTATGCCCGCAGCCGCGAGCGGCTTGCCGATATCTGCGCCGAGATCCGCAACATCTCAGCCAGCTCCGGCATCAACCTGATTTCCGAAGGGTTCGGGAGCCGGGCGCATTTCATGGCGCAACACCCCGGCAACACTGGCGCGCGGAGCCGGAAAGCGGCGATCACCAATCACAACTTCGCCGACCTCGCGACCTTCCATCGCACGCCACTGGGCAAAAGCGGTGCAGAGCTCCCCTGGGGTGTGCCGATCGCGATGTTCCCGACGCCGGAGCGCAGCGGGTTTCGTTTCAGTTTCCATGAGCAGGGGTCACCCGAGAAGGAACCGACAGGCGGTCACACCCTGATCCTCGGCCGACCGGGTTCCGGCAAATCCGTCCTCGCCGCCTTCCTGATGACCATGGCCCGGCGGGCGAACGCCCGGCTCTTCATCTTCGATTATCGCGCCGGCATGGAAATGGCCGTGCGCGCCCTGGGCGGCAGCTATGCGACCGTGCGGGCAGGCAAGCCCACAGGTCTCAATCCACTTCAGACCGAAATCGACAATCGCGGCCAGGCCTGGCTTGCCGATTGGCTGGCCACGCTCCTCGAACGCCGCGATCGCCCCCTGACCCCGGTCCAGACCAACCGCCTGCAGGAGGTGGTGCGGCAGAACGCCGGCGCGGGTCACGCCTCCTTGCGCAACTGGTCGGACTTCGCCTCGCTGCTGGTCAGCACGGATGATGACGGCGATCTCTTCGAGCGGATGCAGGAATGGACCGAGACCGGCCGCTACGGCTGGATCTTCGGCGCCAACCATGAGGACAGTTTCACTCTAGGCGGCGAAGTTTCCGGTTTCGATCTGACCGGCATTCTCGACTCCGAGAGCGAGCGGGAGCGCATGGCGGTGCTCTCCTATCTCTTCCGGCGGGTCGAGCGGGTGATCGAGGACCGCCGCCCCACGGTGATCCTGATCGATGAAGCGTGGAAGGCGCTCGACAACGCCTATTTCGCGGATCGGCTGAGCAATTGGCTGGTAACAGCCCGAAAGCAGAACGCAGTCGTCGTTATGATGACGCAATATGCGAGCCAGCTCGAACGCACACGAACCGGCAAGACCATCGTCGAAGCGGTTCCGACCCAGATCCTCTTGCCAAACATCCGCGCCAGTGCCGCCGATTACGCCATGCTCGGCCTCAGCGAAAAGGAACTGGATGTCCTCCTTGGCGTCGGCACTTCTTCGCGTCTGGCGCTCGTGCGCGACGACCGTGGGTCTGTGGTCATCGATGCCGATCTCTCAGCCCTCGGTCCGCTCGTGACCATCCTCGGTGGCATGGAGAAGGGCGAACAACTGGTGGGCGCGGATTACCGCAACCGCCCGGATTTCTGGAAAGTGTTCTGATATGGATCGCATCTTGCGCCGACACGCCGCCGCTCTTACCCTTCCCGGCCTCTTCCTGTTCCTTGCCGCCTGCGCAACCGGCCAGGCCCCGCAGGCCAATTGCTTCAGCTTCATGGAACCGGCGCCACAGTTGACCCTCTCGACCAAGGGGTCGGAGGACTCACGCACTGCCGAACCATGCAGCTTCACGGCGATCGGCGGGACGAACTAGTCGTGACACGTCTGCTGCCCACCCTGATCTTCGGAACCTTCCTCGCACAGCCAGTCGCGGCGCAGGGCGTGCCGACCTTCGACGCCGCGGGCTTTGCCCGCACAGCGGCCCTGATCGCACAGCGCGACCGCGACATCGCCCTCCAACAGGACCAACTCGCCCGGGAGAGGGAACTGGCCGAGATCGAGCGCCAGCAATTGGCCGCACTGAAGGGTATACTTGGGGCCACGACGACCGGATCGGCTGCTGACGTCGCCGGTACGATTGCCGCGCTGGAAGCGGGAACGGAAGACGGAACCTCCATTGCCGCCGTCTATCCGATTGACGACGACAACTCGGCGGCGGCCCGCCTCTTCGGCGATGCGCGCGAGACCGTGGAGGAGCTGATCATCCGCGCCGCACGCGATACCCATGCGCTTGCCGGTGTTTCCGCCGCCGGACTGACGCCCGTGCAATGGCGATGCCTCCTGCAGGCGCTGATCTGGCAGGAAAGCCGCTTCCAAATCGGGGCGCAGTCACCGGTCGGTGCCTTTGGCCTGACACAGATCATGCCCGGCACCGCCGAAGGTCTCGGTATCTATCCGGCCTATTATGACGATCCTTATCTGCAGGTGACCGGTGGCGCGCGCTATCTCGCGCAGATGCTGGCCATGTTCGATGGCAACGTCATCCATGCCCTTGCGGGCTACAACGCGGGTCCTGGTCGCGTGCAGGAATATGGCGGCGTGCCACCTTTCGCCGAGACGCAGCACTACGTGTTGGTCATCCCGGAACAGTACAACAAGTACCTCGCCATGGTTGGCGGCCCAGATGCGCTCGGGACGATTGATCCAGTCCTCCTGGCCAATGCGAGTTTCAGCCTCTCGGCCCATGGTTCCGGCGTCTATGGCGACTATTCCATGGTCTCGATCCAGGCCGCAGCGCAACGTTTGAGTGACATAATAAAGCTTATCGGCGAAACAGACGATGTTCAGGAAGCCCTTGCCCTCAACACCTATGCCCGCGCCGAGCTTGCCAGGATCGTCGCGATCCGAACCCGGTTGAAGGCCGCCCGCACCCGCCCCCTGAGCGATGAACAGATCGCGCTCGCCACCGCTCAAGCCGCCGAGCGGCGGTTCATGACCTATCGACTGGAGGATCTGCGATGAAACGCTTCCTGACCACCACCGCACTCTGCCTTGGCCTCGCAAGCGGCGCGGTCGCGCAAGGCGTGCCCACGGTCGACACCCAGAACATTGCCCAGGAAATCCGCCAGTTGCAGCAGATGCTGCAGGATTTCGGGATCCAGACCGACCAACTGGACACGCTTTTGGAGCAGCTCGATCTCGTCCAGCAACAGTTGGACCAGCTTCAGAACATGTATGCCTCGTTGACCGGGCCACGTGAGATCATTGGCCTGCTGATGGGCGGCGACTTAGACCGGCTTCTCGATGTGAAATTCCAGGACATCCCCGGCCTGATCCGCGGCATCCAGCAAGGCGACTGGAGCAAGCTCATCGGCGTCACCGCCGGCCCGATGAGGACCCAGATGGAAGCTGCACTGGCAACCGCCGGTTTCGACGAAGACTCCCTGCGCGAAATCGCCACCAGCGGCAAACCTGGCGCCGAAGGCATCGCCACGCGTGCAAGTACCGGTGCGGTGCTCTCGGTCGCCGCCCAGAACAGCCATGATGAGGCGGCCCTGTCCCTGCAACGTGTGGAAAAGCTCGTCGCCATGATCCCCGAGATGGGGGATCTGAAGGCCTCTATGGATCACAACACACGTGTGACCGCCGAACTGGCAATTGCCATGACGCGGATGTGGGAGTTGGAGGCGATCCAGACCATCGGGGCCGGCAATGCCGGTGTCGTGGATGCCGCGACCATCGCCGAGGAACGGCGCTACATGGATTTCACCCTGCCGGATCTCGAATGACGGCGGCGGTGGTTCCGAACATGAGAGAGATCGTCGAGGAAGAGCTTGTTTATGGCGCGCTGCGTCGGGAACGGCAGTGGCAGGTCATCGGGATATCCGGCGCCGGGTTCGGTGTTCTTGGATGCCTCGCCGCAGCGGCGGTCGCCATCCTGGTCGAACCACCCCTGCCCGTCGTCGTGCCCTATGATCCGGAAAGCGGCTTGGCCCTGCCGAATGCCACCGTCGAGGCGGTGCGGCTGTCTGAAAGACCTGCCGTGATCGAGGCGCAGGTCTATCGCTACATCTTCGACCGCGAGACCTACAACCAGCTCGACAATGACCTACGGGTGAACCGCGTGCTGGCGCAGTCCGCAGGTGCGGCCGAGGCCAGCATGCGCGCCACCTGGACCAGTAGTCAGGAAAGCTACCCGCCGACCCGTTATGGCGCGGCCGCCGAGATGGCGGTGGAAATCGCCAGCATCACGCTGATCGGCGAGAACCGGGCCCAGGTGCGGCTCCGCAAGCGTCTGACCTCTCCGCAAGGCGGTCAGACTGGTCTCTTCACCGCGACGCTGATGTTCGAGTTCCGGCCCGAACGCGCCCGCAGCATCGACGATGTCTGGCAGAACCCTTTCGGCTTCACCGTCACCCAATATGCCATCAGATCGGATCGGTCCGAATGACCCGACGCTTTCGCACCCTGCTCTCCCCTTCCTGGATGCTCTCCGCCGCGCTGATCGCCGCGGCCCTCCCTGCCGTGGCAGAGACCACGCCCCGCGCCGGCGCACATGACAAGCGTGTCCGCGTCGCGGCCTGGACCGAAGGGCAGGTCTACCGGGTGGTCACCAATCTCACCCGCGTGACCTCCATCGAATTTGGCGAAGGTGAGACGATCCGCTCGATCATCGCTGGCGATACCGCCGGATTCCAGTTCGATGGTGTCCCGGGCGGCCGCGCCTTTGCGATCAAGCCCGTCGCCTCCGGTGTGACCACCAACATCACCGTCTATACCAATCGGCGCTCCTATTATTTCCACGTGGTGGAAGCGCGTGAGACGCCGCATTACGTCATCCAGTTCCGTTATGCCGAGAGTAACTCCCCGGCGGCCAGAGCCGTCGCGGCAGGCGCGCCGAACAGCGACTATGCGGTGAGCGGCAAAGCCGCGTTCGCGCCGGTCGCCGTCTGGGACGATGGCACATTCACCTGGTTCCGGTTCGCGCCAAATGTGCCGATCCCGGCCATTTTCCGTTGGACCGAGGGGCACGAGCGCACGGTTAACGCGGTCGCGCAAGGCGATGGCGTCATTCGGGTCTCCGGCGTCCATCGCCAATGGGTCCTGCGCCTCGGCGAGGAGGTGATCTGCATCCAGGACTTGGCCGGGACAAAGTTGGGAACGGGCACATGACCAGCGAGAGCGAAGAACTCTCCGCCCGTCTGGCAGCCATCGAAGCCTCGACGGGCAAACGTAAAGCGCATACCCGCCCTTCCCTCCCCACGGCCCTTCTCGGCACGACGGCCCTTCTGGTAGTCGGCGGTCTCGCCTGGCTGCTTCTGCAACCCGGGCCCGAACCCGAAATGCCGACAGCGGCGGCCGAGGAGTTCCAGACTTCGGGATCCGGGTTCGGAGAGTTTCCGGCGGAGCCCGTGAAGGAGGCGCTCCCTTCCCCCGCGCCAGAGCCTGCAGGCCCGACTGCTGCGGAGATCGAGTTGCGAGAAACCCTCGCTGCCCTCCAAGCAGAACTGGCCGAGTTGCGGGCGCGGCCGAGCAATGAAGGCGATCCGGCCGCACAGGCCGCGATTGCCGAGCTCACGGCAAAGCTCACCGCGCTGGAAACGGCGTCCAATGAAGCCCGCGCTGCGCTCGAGCATCAGCTGGTGGAACGCGACCGCGAGCTGGAGCGCATCCGCATGGATCTGGAAATCGCCCGTCTGGGACCACAAGGAAGCCCCGAGGAAGATGCAAGGCTTGCGGATCTGGAGCGCCGTCGCGCCGCCGAGGCGGCCGCCCGCGAGGCGCGGGTCACGTCGCCGATGCTGGCCTGGTCCGGCACGGGATCGGGAGCGGAGAAGGAAAGTGCCCAAGGTGCGGCACGCCTCAGCCCAGATGAGGCCTTCGTGCGCGGCGGCGCGGCCCCCGCGCCCGTGATACGGGCCGAGATCATCGTGAACCCCGGCCATACCGTCATGCAGGGCACGATGATCCAGGCCGTTCTGGAAACCGCTCTCGACAGCAGCCTGCCCGGTGTGATCCGCGCCGTGGTCTCCGAGGATGTGCATTCCTTCGACGGCACGCGCATTCTGATCCCGCGCGGCGCGCAACTGATCGGCCGCTACAATTCCGAAATCGCCCTCGCCCAGTCGCGCGTCACCATCGCCTGGGACCGAATCATCCTGCCCGACAACCAGACGGTCGAGATCAGCGCCTTCGGCGGCGATGAACTTGGGCGCTCCGGTGTGACAGGCGCTGTCGACAAGCGGTTTGGCCAGCGCTTCGGCACCGCCACCCTCATCTCGCTGATCGGCGCCGTGCCCACTGTCGCCGCCGCCGAAATCTCCGAAGAGACCGTCTCGGATACTGCGAGCGACATAGCCTCCGATCTCGGCGATGCCAGCCGCAGCGCCATGCAGGACTATCTCTCGATCCGGCCGGTGATCCGCGTTCCGCAGGGTGCACGCATCACCGTGATGGTCGACCGCGATCTGGAGATCCTCTAGATGGCCGCCAGCTATCTCGAAGCCTCCCTCGCCCGTCTTGGCGACGCCATCCGGCGCCCCGATGTCATCGAGATCTGCCTCAATCCCGATGGTCGCGCCTGGGGAGAGTTCCAGGGCGATCATTTCATGCGCGGCCTGGGCCAGCCGCTGTCGCTTACCGAGATCCGGGACCTCGGCAACCAGATTGCCTCGGCCGCGAACACCACGCTCAGCGCCCGCAAGCCAATGGTTTCGGTCAGCATCACCTGGAAGGATCGCCCGATCCGGGCGCAGGTGATTCAGCCCCCCGCCGTCGAGGGCGGCTTTGCCATCTCGCTGCGCTTCTTCTCGACGCTGCCGCTGGAGCGGATCCGTCTCGGCTTCCTTTATGGCCGCGAGCGCAGCCTTGAAGGCCTGCGTCAGCAACGCAATCTTGCGCTGCGAGAGGTGGTCGCCTCGGGCGACATCGACTCGGCCCTCCGTTTCTGTGTCGCAAATAAGCTGAACATGATCGTCTCCGGTGGCACCTCTACCGGCAAGACCGTCGCCGCCCGTAAGATCCTCTCCTTCGTCCCTAACGAGGAACGCATCCTGACCATCGAGGAAGCGGCGGAACTGCGGCCCGAACAGCCCAATGTCGTGACGCTAATCTCCGACCGCGAATCCGAGGCCCGCAGCGCCGATGCGCTCCTGACCGCAACCCTGCGGATGCGGCCGGACCGGATCGTCCTCGGAGAAGTGCGCGGCAAGGAAGCCCTGACCTTCTTGGAAGCGATCAACACCGGCCATGGCGGATCGCTCACCACCCTCCATGCCGAAACCCCGCAGCTTGCTGTCCGCCGCCTCGCCATCGCTGCCCTGAAGACCGACCTGCCGATGACCTATGCCGACATGATCGCCTACATCGAAGGCTCGATCGACGTGATCATCCAGGCTGGCCGGCGCGATGGCGCGCGCGGCATCACTGAGTTTTTCCTGCCGGGTGCCGGGCAGGGTCAGAGGCCAGCGCTGCAGGCCGCAGAATGATGAAAGGGAGTTTCATGCGGATATTGTGCTTTGCCCTCGCGATGGTCGGTTTCGGCTCGACCCTCACCGCTCAGACGGCGGTGAATGATGATCTGACCCCCACCATCCAGCCGCAGCAGTACCGGATCTGCAACGACCGGCCCGAGCGCCCGGCCTGGGCGGAAGCCCTGCCGATCCGCGAGGCGTGGAAGGGACTGACCCTGCGCGGCCTTTACGAGTTGCGGGCCTGGGAGAGCATCGCAGCGACGGAGGATTGCTCCTGTGCGGTCCGGTTCCCGGACTGGGCCGCAGCGGAAGATGAGTACCAGAAGTCTTACGCCGGTCTGACCCAGGGCGAACAGACAGCGCTTCGACGCCAGTTGCGTGCCAGCCAAAACGCCATCGCCGAACGCGTCGAGGCCATCTGCAAAGCGCAGGGCAACTGGTAATGGGGGTCGTCGGCTGGATGGTCGGTTCGGCCGACGACTTCCTTGCCTCGGCCGCGGAATCGCAATTCGGCGCGGTCGCCGGGAACATCGGCACGATCACCCTGCTGATGGTCACCGTCTCCGTGATCGGCCTCTGCATCAACATGGCCTTCCAGTACCGGAGGATGGATGGCGCAAGTTTCTTCTGGTACCTCCTGAAGTTGGCGCTGATCGGCCTCTTCGCCTTCAACTGGACCCGGTTCAACGCCGTCGCCGCGGCCGTCATTGGCGGTCTCGACTTCATTGCCGGCGCGCTGGTTGCCTCCGTCGGCGGTGGCGGGGCCGGAGCGAGCTATTTTGCCGCCGAATTCGATGATCTGATCGAGCAGTTTGCCGGCTACCTGAATGCCATCGGCGACAACCTCGGTTGGATGACCGGTGCAATCCTTGGCGGGATCGGCCTGATCCTGCTGAGCATTCTCGGTTTCATGACCGGGATCGTGCTGATCTTCGCCAAGATGATGCTCTCTCTGATGCTCGGCCTGGCGCCGGTGATGATCGCGCTCTCGCTCTTCGATGCCACCAAGGACTTCTTCCATCGCTGGGTCTCGACGACCGTCAGCTATGCCTTCTACCCCGTGGTGATCGCCGCCATGTTCTCGACCGTCGTGGGCATGGCGAACGCCCTGCTCGACCAGATGGGCGATCCGGAATCCGCGACAAACATCGGGGCCCTGGTGCCGTTCTTCGTCATGGTCTTCCTGGCCAAGGGCTTCGTTGCCGCGACTCCCCTTATCGTGCGTGGGCTGTCGGGAAACTTCATGGTCGTCGCAGGACCCGCCGTTGCCTCGGGAGCGGCAGGGCTCAGCCGCGGCCTGTTGAACGCACGCTCCATCCAAGCGCGCGCGCGCTTTGGGAACCTGACAGGCGGAGAAACGGCGGGACGGGCGATCGCGCAGAGCGGCCCCGTAGTAAGAGAGGCTGTTGGCTCACAGGTCGCCAGGATCGCGGAACGCGCGCGGCGGCTTGGGAAGTAGCCTGCGGCAGTAATTAAACCCACCGGACGGGATGCCCGGGCAACCGGTAGAAGGAGAGTACGGATGTTTCACACTTACGCGGAATTCCAAGTGCAGGGGTACGTCGGCCGAAAGACCGAACTCGGCAATGGCAAGGTCCTGAAAGTCAGCATTGCTGCACCCGAAAGCTGGAAGGACAAGGAAACCGGTGAGCCACGCGAGCGCACTGACTGGAACACCGTTACCCTCTTCGAACGCAGCACGCCCGGCTTCACCTGGCTGAAGGACAACCTGAAAACCGGCGACCTGGTTCATGCCCGCGGCCGGATCGCCGAAAGTCGCTACGAGAAGGATGGCCAGCAGGTCTTCGAGACTACGCTCACGGCAGACAGGCTGGCTGTTATTCCGTCGGGGAAGCAGGCCTGACTGATCGCCTCCGGAGGGGATAGACCTGTAGTCCGGAAGCCGGTCGACGGGTTTCCTGCCGGCCGGCCCAAATCGGACGGTCAGGGCGTCTGAAGGAGCGGCGCGCAATTCATTGCGCCGGTCCTGTCAGCCGAGGAACGAACATTTCCGGCTTTCCCGACCACGGGCCAATGTTTTTTGCTGGTCTGCCGGTGCGTCTGGTTGTCCGGCCTGCAGCATCTTTTCCGGGAAAAAAAGGAGTTGTTTCCGATCGTTGGCTTGAGTTCGGTCCAGAGCGGTGCTTTGCTCGCAACATTGTGGCAGAGAAGGTTCTTCCGATGCGTTGCAGATATCTTCTTGCCGGCCTCGGCAGCGCGCTCGTCAGTCTTGTGGCGAGCCTTTCAGCCGCTCAAACAACTTCCTACGGCAGTTTCGAGCATCACGCCGATCTGCCGGGTGCTCTGTTCCTGAACGGCGAGATCAAGGACAACGACTCCTTCGAACTTCGGCGGGCGATGCGCGACCAGACGATCACCATCGTCGTGACCGCAAGCCCTGGCGGGAGCCTTTACGAAGGGCTGCAGATCGCGTCCATTCTCAACGACAACGGGATCAGCACCTACGTTCCGGCGGGCGCGTCCTGCGAGTCCTCTTGCGCGAACGTTTTCCTCGGCGGGAAAAGCCGGATGGCGGTCGGCGAGTTGGGCGTGCACCAGTTCTACTCGGGGGGACCGGATGCGACCTCGAATGCGCCGCAAAACCTCACGACCGCGACTACGCAATATACCACCGCCGAAATCATCGGCATCATGAACCAGTTCAACACGCCGCCCTTTGTCTATGAAAAGATGTTCGGCACCACCGAGATCTATTATTTTAAGGCCTCAGAGAAACCGCGCCTAAATCAGGCCGTCGAAGACGAGGCTTTCGCAGCGGATGTGGCAGCCGTTGACGATCTTGTCGCACGCGAACCGAGGCTTCTTGTGCAGCGCGCATCCGGTCCGTCGCCGGACGTATCGGCAGCAGCACCGCCTCCACCCGCGCCGCCACCGGCTCAGCCCGGGCCGCAGTCGGAAGAGCCGATGGCCAACGTCGATTTCTTCGGCATGGATCTGACGCAGACCGGGCACCGCGGCATAACCTTGCAAGCCTGCGATGCGATCTGCCGCGCCAATCCGGCATGCGCTGCGTGGAGCTATGTCGTGGCGACCCAGTGGTGCTGGCCGAAATCCGGCGTTCAGAACATTTCCTTCGCCTCGGGCACCATCAGCCAGGTGGTGGACTGGACGCGCATCAACGTAGCGATCTTCGACCGCCCCTTCCTCGAGGCGACCGGCGTGGATGTGGTAGGCTACGACATCTTCCCGCGAGGCATGCCCAACACCTCGCTTGCAGCCTGTCGGGATGCCTGCGCCTATTCTTCGACCTGCCGCGCCTTCACCTGGGTGGCCAAGAAGAACTGGTGTTTCCCGAAATACGGTGCTGACCAGTTCAGAGACCAGCTCGGCGTCGTCTCCGGCGTGAAGAAGTAGTCAGGCTGCGCGAAGGAAGCCCCGCGCCAAAGACAGGCGGCTCTGCCAGGTCTCGGCCGGTATCTGGCCCCGGTCCAAGGCGTCGCGCACCGACGCATTGATGCGAGCGGCGGTCTCGACCCGGTCCTGGTCATGGAAGTTGGCGTAGATGAGGAAGGTAGTTCCCGCGCTCACGGCTGCGATCGCTGCATTTGCTTCGCCAAATGCGTCCGCGATGGCGCGCATCTGCATGTCGTCGCTGATAACGGTTCCGGAAAATCCGATCTCCGTGCGGATCGCGGCAACGGCTTTCCGTGAAAGCGAGACTGGCAGCGATCCTCCATCGGAGAATCGCTGGTGCGTCAGATGGGAGGTCATGATGCTGTCTGAGAGACCAGCCGCGACGAGCGCGTAGAAGGGGTCGAGTTCAGCTTCGGACCACGTCGCGTTGACGTCGGCGCTGCCGAAGTGGCTGTCTGTGGTAGAACTTCCGTGACCTGGGAAGTGCTTGAGGCACGTCTGGAGGCCCGCGTCACGATGCGCTCGGACGAATGCCGAGGCGCAGCGAATAACCAGCTCGGGATCGCGGCCGTAGGAGCGGTCCAGCATCCCAATGATGGGGTTGAGCGGGTTCGTGTTCAGATCGACCACTGGCCCGAAGTTCAAGGTGATGCCGACGGCGGCAAGCTCGCGCGCCCGGTCCAGATAATAGCCATAGATGTCGTCTTCCCGCTGCAGCAGGAAGCCAACTTCCGCTGCGGACATCCAACGAGAAAATCCGCTGGCCCCCTCGAGCCTGGAGACCGACCCGCCTTCCTGATCGATCGAAATGATCGGGGCGTGGGCGGCGGCGGCCGCGCGGAACGCAAGTGACAACTTCAGGACCTGTTCCGGCGAGACGATGTTCCGACGGAGCAGAATGACGCCTGCAATCTCGCCGGCCGCAAGATACCTGCAGATTTCCAGAACGTCCGGGTCGCCGGGGTCGGTGCCGCGAAATCCACTGATAACCAGACGGGGCGCGAAATCAGGCCCCGCGGAAACGGCTCCGACCGCCAGCCCCGCCATCGCTCCAGACATAAAAGTTCTTCGCTTCACGCCGACAAGTCCTGAAAGCCTTTGTCGTGCAAGCTCATACGCGGCGCGGACGGAAGTCAACGGGGCGCGGCAGCGCGTTCCTTCGGACCGGCCGGCACCGATGAAGCCCGCAGGTCAAACCTTGGATCGGGACATCGCACCAAGTCCAAAGCCGCAACCTGAACGGAGATGACGCGGCGATGTCCGACGAGGCCAAGACGGGGCTGCAGCTCTCTTGGGACAAGGGCTGTTCGTCCTGCCACTCGGGGGCAGCACTACGGTGAGGCCGCGCCGGCCAAGGCAATCCCCCGGAACCGATCGACACGATCGGTGGCAAGGCCGCGCTGAAGGGGAAGGAATGGAGGGCGGGGGACAAGTGAGTCTCGGTTCTCGAGCTGAAGCCCCCAACGTCCGCTTTCCACCCTTTCGCGACCGAAGCATGCAGCCCGCACCCCTTCATCCCATCATGACGCCCCCGCATGCGCTGCCAGAATCTCGGCCGTTTTCATGACGGCTGTCTCAACCGCCTTCCTTCCCTCCGCCGACGCGTCAAGACCGCGCAAGTCAAGCTGGATCGGTTGCGTCGCGCTCGTCACCGCTTCTCTCCGCAGCGGTGCCCGTAGCTTCGTCCCGCCTGTGCCGGAGCGCACGCCGGCTGGAACGGGCTCACTCCCGGCCTCCGGTTTGTTCTGTTTGACCGCCTGAAGCTCACGCGAGAGGCGACCCACGATTTCTTCGGTCTCCTTGAGCCGCGCGTCATAACGGATCCGATCCGGATCAGGATATGGATAGGTCCCTGCCTGCCCTGCATGCAGGGGTTGCAGGAGAGAATCCTCGAAATACTTGATCCGCTGTGCCCGGACGGGCATCTGCGCGTCGACAACGAGAATGACCTCATCGAGATCAAGCCGCCGCGCCTCGTCTTCGTTCAGGAGCGGTGTTTCCTCTGTGCGTTCCGTGACGCTGCGGCCCTCGAACGGATTTCGGCCGACCGAGCGAGACCGGGTCACAACCCGTTTCGTGGTCTTGCCGACAGCTTGGCTCAACTCCTCGATGGTCTTCTGATCCGACGGCGTCAGGTAGAGTTTGACCCCTGCCCCGCCCTGCAGCGACCGCCGGGTGTTTTCGCCATAGATCTCATCGAGGGCCGGAATTGTCTGGGTGACGATGGCGAGGTTGCCACCAAAGGACCGCAACGTCTTGATGCTTTCGGCAACGATCGGCATCTTTCCGAGCCGGTCAAATTCATCGAGCATGATCATCACCGGCCAGGGCTCATCCTCACCGGGCTCTCGCGCCTGCAACGAGGCGATCAGGTCCGAGAAGAACAGACGGATCAGCGGCGCCAGGGGTCGGATCATTTCGGATTCCACCACCAGATAGGTCGCATGCGGCCGGCGCCGGATGTCCCTGAAGGAGAAATCCGAGGTTGCCGTTGCGGCATCGATGGCCCGGTTGTCCCAGGTGTCGAGCCCCGATGTCATCAAGAGCGACAGGTAGGAGGTCAGGGTGTCGTTGTTGGTCGAAGCCATGCGTTCGAAAATCAGCCTGGCGGAAGGGTTTTTCACCTCAAGGGCGCGCTTGAGGTACTCCTTCTGCTTGTCGCCGCCCGAGGCGGTTATCCTGTAGATCTCGCCGATGGTCGGAATGCCGCGTTCGAAGGCCAGAAGGCCTGCCGCCACGAAGAGATCGATGCCGCCCGCCAGCAAGCCACTCAGCTTTTCATTGTCGGTCTGCAGGAACAGCTTCGCCGTCAGCTTCAACTCCATCTGCTGACGATCCGGGTTCTTCATCTCTGCGATCCGCGCAAGCGGATTGTAGCGATGCGTCGGCCGCTCCCAATCCGTCGGCGCGAAGCGGAACACCTTGTCGCCCATCGATGCCCGGAACCGCGATGTCTCGCGGAAGTTTTCGCCTTTGACGTCGAGGACGACCGCTGAGCCGCGATAGGTCAGGAGATTGGGGATCACGAAGCCCACGCCCTTGCCGCGCCCGGTCGGCGCCACCACCAGGGCATGCGGAAAGGTGCGCGAGACGATGAAGGGTTGTCGGGACTTCGGCGCACCCATTTTCCCGAGGAGAAAGCCCCCGCCCGGTGGTGCGAAGAAGCCATTGCGCTTCATCTCGCCACGCGTCTGCCAATGGGTGGTGCCGAACCGCGTCAGGGCATCCCCCAGCATGGTGGCCGTCAGAAGGAGGGCGCAAAGGCCTGACCCGCCGATGATGCCATTCACCCACAGGAAGTGTTGTGGCGCCGTCTGTCGGAGCAACCACCAGTTTCGGGCCAGGAGTGAAAGGTCGAAACTCCGCGTGGAATACCCGAACTGCAACGCGAGATAGAGCGTTGCCAGCACATAGCCGATGGCGAGACCGAGAAGCGTCAGCACAGCCGCCGCCAAGACCATCCGTCTGTTATCCATGGCGCATCGCCTTCTCGCCATGAGTCTTGCCCTCGCGCAGCCCTTCGGCATGACGGTCCCGCACCAGACCGTCCAACACCTTTTCCATCGCCGGATCGCCTGCAGCGACCTTGTTGGCTTGCAACCAGGCCTTGGCCAGCTCCAACTGCTCACGGGGGTTCCCGGAAATCCCTTCAAGCACCTCGGCATTTCCGGATCGCAGATCCCGGACGGCTTCGGGTGTCAGGCGTGCATTGACCTGCTGGACAAGGCGTTGTTCTTCCACCTCCGACAAAGGCTGCCCTTCGCCACTCCCTGCCCGCGCCAGGACAGCCGCCAGTTCCGGCGCGGATGCTTGCATATGGCGTCGCTCGGCATAGTCCTGCCGCGCATGATCCTCGATCTCGAAGCTGCGCTCGCTGATATAGGCACGCGGCGCTCCCTTAGCCCGCAATTGGCCGATCTGTGCCGCGATGGCCGCCTTGATCTCGGCCTCCGGCATTTCCGCACGATAGCGGGCCATGGTCCGGTCCGCTTCCGTAACAGCTCCGAGGCGCTCGGAAGGATCCCTCAGGGCAAGGTCCATATCACCGGCGTGGAGCCTGCGATCCCACTCGGAGATCGCGGATTTCGGGGGCGGGGTCATGTCGCTGGCGCGCTCCCAGGCCATGGTCGCGAGTTCCGCATGATCGCGCGATTTCTGGGCGAAGCGATCGAAGGCCAGGCGGGCCTCAGCCACCTCTTTCTCGCCAGCCCGCCGCGCCGATGGATCGTCAGAGAACTGGTGGTTGAAATCGGTCCGCGCGAACTGGTTCACGAGAGCCCGGAACTCCCGCCGCTCCTCCGGGTCGTAGATGCTGTCGCCCTCATGCTCCGTCCGACCATCTACCGCCGTGCGATGGACATCGCTTTCTATACGTTCTTCCTCTCCTTCCGGCCCTTCCCTCTCCACCTCGTCCAGCGACCGCAAAACACGCGCCTCGCTCAGGACATCGCCAAGCCTGCCATGCACGGCCTCAAGCCGATCCAGCGCCTGATCCCGCTCGCCCGCGTCACGCAGATCCAGCCGTTCCTCCCTGGCAATTGCCCGCAGATCCTGCGCCAGCCATTGCTGTTCCAGGGCTGCATTGCCCGCGCCCTCCCTCATCCGGGCGAGGACCGCATCGCTGTCGATGCCTGTATCCCGGACAGCTTCAACGACGCGCGCCCGCAGCGCCGGGTCGTCCAGTTCCGCCCGATAGGCATCGACCAAATTGGGAGCCGCATAGATCCCGTCCCGGGACGGCATGTCATGCAGGGCATCGGAGTGCTCGCCCAGGGGCCGCAGATGGGAAACCTCTCGCAGAACGTCGGACAGTTTGCGTTCGATCACCGGTCGCTCCCCTGCCGGTGCACGATTAATCGCAACCTCGATCTGCCTGATGTTCTGCGAAAACCGATCAAGCAGATCGTCAAACCCGGCCTCGTCGTCCTGCATGTAAAGCACTCCATCTGATTGAATCTGGCCGCCCTGCCCCAGCACGTCCGCAGCGCGGGCGAGGGCATCGGCAATGTCTCGGAAGTTCGAACGGGTGGCCTCGACCGCGAGCCCGCGATAGATCGCCGCGTTTCTAGCGACCTCGGCCAAAGCGCGATCCAGATCCGCGCCCGTGCGCTGGCGTTCAACAGGCACCCTGCCCTCTTCCCGGGCCTTGTGCGCCTCGCCCACGTCGGCAGCCCGGGTGATCACACCCCGATCCAACCGCCGGGTCGCTTCGAGCCGCAGACCGTGACGGGCGGCCGCCTCGACCATCGCTTCCCGGAAGGCGTCGTAGCTGAAGTGATGATCCTTCCCGAGAAAGAACATCTCACCGTCCTTGCTGCGGCGGTTCAGCACGATATGCGCATGGGGGTGGTCGCGATCCTCGTGGATGGCCGCGATATAGTCGAACCGGGCCCCTTCGCCTTCAAAGAACCGCTCGCAAATCTCACGGGTGATCTCGCGCACTTCGGCAGGCCGGGTGCCGATCGGAAAGGCCATCAGCAGATGCGAGGTATGGCCGAGCTTCGGGCTGTGCCGCTCGTTCCATTGGTTCTCGAAGCGCCGCGCCACCCGTTCGATCTCGCCTGGCAACAGCCGCGCCTTGCCGTCATGGGCGCCGCGGGAATCCAGGATGAAGCTCGACTTGGTGGTGAGATAGGTGAGCTGGGCGCGCAGCTGCGCGCCGGTATGACAACCGCCCTGGCGGATCGGCTTGAATATGGCGGGCGAATGGCCCCGCGCCGCCCGCACCATCTGGGCGCGTCTGCCAATACCGCTGGCAAAACCAGAAATCTTGCTCCAGCCGCGATCGAAAAGTGCGGGATTGACCGCACGCATCGCTTCAACCCGCGCCATCGCGCATCTCCGCAATCAGGGGAACGAGAGCCTTGTCGACTTCGATCTTCAGCCTCTCGCGCCGGTTGCGCGACAGGTCCTGAATCTGGTCGGCAAGGGTGAAGATCAGGCCAGCCAGGGCACGGACCTCAGTGGGACCGGTTCCGATCCAGGGCAAGGCCTCGCCCCGGATCCTGGCCTCGTTGAGCCGCCGGGCGATCTGGTTGACGTTGTTGCCGACCCGGTTCAGCGCGGCGCCAAGGCTGCGCATCTCGTCGGTCATGGCATCGTCGGGGGCCAGGAGACCGCTCGCCGCCAGCACCAGCCGCCGCAACGCCTCCGACCGGTTCCCGACGCCTCGTCCCGAAAGCAGCGCATCGAAGCGCTGCAACTCGGTCTCATCTAGTCGCAGCCCGACCACCCTGGCCCGGCTGCCGTTCGAGACACGCCGCCCCTGCGCATGACTCACGGCATTGTAGACCGACTTCAGGCTGACCCCATGCCGGGCCGCCAGAACGGCCGCGGACACGCCTTCCGACCGCTCTCTGGCGATCCTCAGGCGCTCTTCGCCGGTCAGTCTTCGGGCCTTAGCCATTTTGAAGTTAACGCTCCTATTTCTTGCCAAGATCGTACAAGCCCGCCGACTTCCAGCACAAGCGAAGTCGGCCTCAAGGGCTTGTACTCATTGTAGAAAACCGCCTCGAAGGGGCGGTTTGACGTCTTTTGCGAAATGCAGCGCGCCCCTTGCGCTCCGCATCACGTGCTATGGCAAATACACTGCGCATCACGTCCCCTGGACCGCGTACTGCGCCCCCTGCAACGCGTCGTTCGGCTGCGTGCCGAATGCCCGGCGCTGACCGCTTTCCGCATCGCGGCTGATGCGTCCCGTCCCCTGCGCCCTGCATCCCGCGTCGTGTGCAGCGCCGTATGACAACTGCCGAGTGCCGCCCGTCTACTGGCCCCTGCACCCTGCCAACGGGAGGACGTTCCGCGTCTCTCTCACCGCGTCTTCTGCTGGAAGGGAGCTGCGCCTTGTCGACTGCCGCGCGCCCCTCGCAGCGCGCATCCCGCCTTCCGCTTGACGCAGGCGGGATCCAAGGTTAGCGACAGTTATACATCTTTGTGCTGTTTCACTACTTTTGCAGAAAGCGTCTTCGCAATGCCGAACACCAATCTCGTCGTCATCGCCGCGATGGCCCGGAAAGGGGGGAGTGGCAAAACCACGCTCTCTCGCGCCCTGATAAGTGCCGCCGTCGCCGCCGGGCGTAGGGTCCTCCTGATCGATACGGACAGCACCGGCGTGCTCGGCGCCTGGCACAGGCGCGCTGAGGCGGGGGGTCTTGGATCACCCCTCCTGCGATCGGCGACAGCGGAAAGCGTGGGGGCCGTCGATCGCCGGATCGAACAGGTCTATGCGGCAGATACGGCGGATTTCATCTTCATCGACACAGCCGGTGTCGGCGCCGAATGGTCGGACGGGATCGCCGTTCTGGCCGATCACATCGTCACACCCGTCATGCTGTCGACTTCGGACCTCGATGTCGGCGCCCAGACCGCCGACTGGTTCGAGAAGCTGCGCGCCCGCGTCGATGATCCCGCAAGCCTGCCCCGCCACCATGTCGTCCTGAACATGGTCGATCCCAGGACCACACGCGCGGATGCCGCCCTGATAGAGGCCGCAATCGCGCGCTTTCCCGTTGTCGAGACCGTGATGATGCGCCGCAACATCTACAAGGAGATGGACGAGAAGGGCCTCCTGCATGCGGTCGCCTTGCAGAAGCAGGCCGATCCCAATCCGCTCATGCGCCCCCACGTGCGCCCTGTCGTCGAGGCCCTCGAGGAAGCGACCGACATTCTCAACGACATCCTTTTCCGCGTGAGGACAAACCCGTGAGGAAGAAGATAGCGACCATTACCCGGCTCGATCCGGCCTATGCTGCTGCCCTTCGTTCAGCGGAGGGGGAAGACCCGGGAAGAGGAGAGGGGTCTTTGGCTCAGGCGGTCGCGACGGCCGAGACTGTGGTGAACGTTGAAGCCGAAGGGAATTCGGGGGCGGTTGCGGACACACCATTCACGCCAGCCCGGCCCACACAAGAAATTGCCATGGCGTCTGCACGACGGGTCCTGGCATCGTCACCCCGGATCGGACGCGTGCCCGCGACGCGCAAGATCGACATACGGGTGAATGCGCTGGAACGGCAGGAGGAAGCCCTGATCGACTGCGGCGTGGATCCAGCCCATGTCATCCGCGCTGCCCTGCGCCGCGCCGTCAAAGGCTGGAAGCTCAGTCCTGACTTCTCTCCATCCCCCGAAGAGCAGCGATCGAGGATCACCGAGTGGCAAGCGCGCACCTCGCTGGCCGTCGATGCCGATGCACTGGCAGTCCTCTTGCGCTCCCAGGACCCACTCGATGTGCTGAGCAAATGGACCCTGATCCGCGGCCAGGTCGAGCCCCGTGTCTGGGCCGAGATCGACATCATCCTCGCCGAATTGGCGCAGGGGCCAGACGCCGTCGCGCAATCCGTCGATAAGGCCGCAAGTGCTCGGGCCGAGGAACCACAGTGCGACCAGAGGCAGATCGACGATGTCGAACACTGACGGCGCTTCACCGGCGTCGTTTGGCAACCCAGCCAGTTCTTAACCGTCAAAGCCTCCAAAAATCTTCTGCAGGAAATCATCGGTTGATGAACCGCGCGACGCTCATGCCCGTCAAGAGGATATAGGGTGGCAATGTCAGCGAATAATGGCCGCAGTTCAGCCGGAGGACATCCGGCGTCGCACCCACCTCTTCAAGTCGCTGAACAAGTCGTTCGGACAAGTCCGGCAGCACAACCTTGTCCCTTCGGCCGAGAACGAGTCGCAACTCCAGGCCGGGTCGCGCCAGTTTGCCCGCGTGGCTTTCCAGATTGAGGGGCGCCCAGGCCCGCCGCAACTCGGGCAGTCCGATCTTGCCCTCGAGGCTGGCCCGGATGTGCCGCGTCGCGCGGCCGGTCCAGACCATCTCCGCAAGATCACCCGCGCCCAAGATCAGGCTGGCCTTCTCGACCATCGGCTCATGCGCGGCAACAAGGCCGGCGACCCAGGAGCCCAGGCTGATCCCCAACACGGAAACTTTCCGATAGCCGGCGCGCCTGACGATTTGGACGAGCTGGCGACCATCGACAACAGCCTGCCGAATGGATTGCGTGGTCCTGCCGAGGTTCGGGCTCAGCATATGATCGGCATGGAAGGAGCCGGGGCGGCTGCGCTCCAGGTGATAGGGCATGGCGATCTCGAACACCGCCAGCCCTCGCCTGGCAAGAAACCGGGCAAGCCCCGCATTGCGAGATGTGGCATTCCAGTGATGGAAGACCAGGACCGCATGGCTGCACGGTTTCGCGCTCGTCAGTTTGGCGTGCACCATGTTGTTCTCGGCGGTCGCGGTAGATATCTGTGACGGGAACCGCAGAAACACATCATCCCCGGCTTCTTGCGGAAGGACATCGGGTAGTCCGAAGAAGGTATCGGACTCCACGGCCGCCTTCTCAGCCAGGTCGCAAAATGCGTTCAGATCCGCCCCGCTCGCGGCGCCGGGAAAGGCCAGAACAGGGTCGAGCGCCAGCTCCGTGATCCGCTTGACATCGTCTCCGCGCCGCGCCCTGTTTTCGTCCCATCGGTCGAGCCAGCTATAGTACATGCTGTTGGCTCCGGGTCTGTTTGTGCTGAAATCCGAAATCGGGATCCCATAGGCCATAGCAGGCGATCAGCACACCCGCCCCCAAGAGCAGGGAGAAGCCAGGGAAAGCCCCAAGCAGCAAATAGGCCGCCAGGAGGATGACCACAGCCACCGTGGCGCGGATTGTCGATGTCTTGGCCGAACCGGATGCACCGATGCGGATGGTTCCGTAAAGATGGACCGCCACCATCAAGCCCGCGACGATCAGGCTTGAGTACTGGTTCGGAGCCGAGAACTCATCCCATTGGACAGGCTGACCCAGGTGAATCAGCAAAGTCGACGTATCCGACACCAACCATGCCCAGATGCCCGGGGCCGATGTGAGGAGATAGAGGCTCTGGACCTTCATGCTGATGGCGATCAGCAGCCCGACGATGGTGCTCCGGACAATTCCCCTTAAAAGCCGCGTGCCCATGACATCGGCATCTTGCCCAACCTCGTCTCGGCGTTGGCGCGCCAGAAGCGACCTGACTTGCGTGAAATCGTCCACCAGGTTCGCAAGCAGGATCAGACCCGCGACAAGTAGGTAGAAGCAGAGACACATGTAGAGATAGGCGACCCCGGTGAATGCGATCAGTTGCGGAACTCCAACCTGTTCGGGCCGGACGAGGGCCAGAGACCCCCAGTCAATCGCATAGTTTCCGCTCCCCTGCAGCAGTGGCAACAGTCGTACGCTGACCCATTGGAACACGCCCGCGAAGCCGACACAGATCAGGAACACCGCCCAATAGGTATGTGATGAGGCCTCAACCCTTGTCATCCAGGTTCCTGGCCCGTCATCGGCGCCAACGTCTGACAGGAGCCGGTCTCGGTTCAGGGATTTCCATTGGGTAACCTGGTCGGCGACCAGTGCCAGATAGAGCGGAAGTAGAAGGCTGAACAGAACTGTCCAATTGGGCGCCCACAGGAACCCGACCTGCTTGGTGGCCATGTCTTCACGCACATAGGTCACGCTGTGAATGGACAAGAAATAGGACATGAACTGAAGCGCGAAAGCGCCCGCGAAAACTGCCGCCGGAAGGTTCAAGGCTGAGCCCCGGGTGAACAGCGCCTCAGTGAAGCGCGCGAGCCCAAAACCCTTATGTGGTTCAGAGATGCCGGACTCTCCCCCTACCGTCCCTTCCGTTCGTGGATCCTCTGGGTCGGACATGCCGCGACCGTCGCCGCGGCGTCGCTGGCGCCGCTTGGCCACGAGCCGCGACTGCGCCGCACTCAACTCGGTCTGCCATGCGCTTGAAGCCACCGGGTCGTTGCAGCCAAGAACCCTGGCAAGCCAGCGGATATTGTTGGCGCTGATGCCCTTGTCGTTATCCTCGAACCAAAGCTGCACCGTGCGCAGTTCTATGCCGTCCCGGTTCGCGGCGATTTCGGAGATGGCCGCTGCCAACAGGTCAGCTGTCCATGGACCTTGAGGACAGCCGTCCTTTTCGACCGGCCGACCAACTCCGGCCGTAGCGACTCGCGCAAAGAGTGTTTTGAAATCCTCATCACTTCTCGTTGGCGGAAGAAAAAACTTCCCATTTTTAATCAATGACATACGTTGGAACTTTTCGAACTGTTTCGGAGGCTTTCGTAATAGGACGTGATCCCTTGATCGGGCGAAACCATCTACCGCCCACAATCGGGAGTAGCAAGCTCGCACCAGCCGGCATCGTCGCCAGGCGGCGGTCGGGCGCTTGCGACTCTTAGAGTGCATCAATGTCGGGAGATCACAGGTGCCAGCTACTTTGAACCAAAGCCCACTGTCAGCGACAATGCCAATGGCTGCCGAGCCCCGCCTTAGCGGCAAGCCCATCTCGCGCATCCTTTGCAGGAGCACCGACGCATTGGTGGGTTACCTCTATCGTTGGAACAATGGCGATCTGCAGCCCGCCTGGCTGAACGAAGCCTTGGTCGAAGTGCGATACGAACCCCTGGTCGACGCAGCCCGACCGGCACCGTGCCGTGCAGCATCTGGCCGTTGCGCCTGAAGCGCACCGCGCTGGTAATTTCGGCCACTCGGTCTTTGTGGCAGTCTTGGATTCAGGGGTGTGGCTGGCGGTCGATGATCCGTGCAACCAAGACTCGTGCCTATCCCGGTGCCTGCCGGGCCACGACACGATAGAAATCGAAGCGATTCATCTGCCGAGTGGCCGATGCATCAATGCACGGGGGCTCCGCCCGCGCCGCAGCATTTCTTGAACTTCTTGCCGGATCCACATGGGCAGGGGTCATTGCGTCCGACCTTTGGCCCCGCTGCGGGCGCTAGCGGGCTGTTGGCCGCGGAGGGAAATCCGGGCGGCAAGCCCGGCGACCGGCGCTTCGTAAAGGCATTCAGCGCGTCGACCATTTGGGGGATCAGTTCAGGTGCCTGCCGGATCAGCCGCGTCATCTTGACCTTTCTGCCCGCCGCGAAATCCTCTGCGATCTGACCGAGTTCCCTTGTTTGCAGGAGAGCTTTGATGGCGCGTTGGTCGCCGCTGTCTTGAATGCTCGACCAAGCCTCCGGTCGAAGGCGCATGGCTGCGAGAAAGCCGAGCATCCAGAACTCCCACAGAATGTCCCCGTTGCGGCGATCCTCGTCCAGAACGGGATAGTATTCGCCCGGGACCATCAGCATCGAAGCCACGCGGTTGTAATGCGCCATGATGAGGTCCAGGGAAGCCTGCATCTGATCCATGTCTTCGAACTCGGCGAGCCCGCCCTTTCCCCAGACCAGCGGCAACCATTCGGATGTCGGGACCATCTCGGGGCAGACAATCAGCCCGGCGCAGAAACCGTCGAACTCCGGCAGAAGCATCGGATCGTTTTCTTCCGGCAGCGCCATGAGATAGGCGTCGAGACGGTCGAGATCCGCGTCACTGTGCCAATCCATCTTGGTTTCCCTCAGCCTGCTCGGTGATGTACCTCACCCTCAAAGCAATAGCCTTGCAGGTTGGCCGGGGGAATCCAAAACCTGGACCCAGGGTTCTTTGGCCGAGAATAGGCCTGCCAAGAGCAAGGTCCCGCATCTCACCTCTTGCCGCCCGCCATGCGCATCAGCGCGCCCGCTTCAACTGCCCCTCGATCTGCGCACCGGCCTCGATCGCAATCTGCTCATGGGTCACATCCGCCAGCACGACAGCGCCCGCGAGAAGCGACACGTGCCTCGCCTCGACCGCGCCGGACATCTTTCCTTGCACTTTCAGCTCCAGCGCGATTGCCGACCCGTCAACGCTTCCCGTGGACGAGATCAGCAGGTCGGGTGCTTTGACCTGACCGACAACCTGACCTTGGACCTCGACCGGTCCGTCGGATCGGACATCCCCCTCGACGACAATATCCGAGGACAGAATGCTCCGCCGTGCCCCTGCCTTCGCTGGCTCTGGCCATTGTCCCCATGGCGCGGTGACCTTCGTCATCAGCTTGTTCTCCCAAACGCTCGCCCCAACCTGACCAGAATGGCCCGCTGGTGACAACCAGGCAGACAGTGCTTCAGCGGCAAGCAGCCCGCGTCCATCAACAAGCTGAATCGATAGTAAAAGTTCGATTCTGAACATTGATTGGACTGTTCCGCAGGTCTGGAGCATCCTTTCTGCAGGAGGCGTTCATGTCCTGTCTGCTTCTTCATCGGATCGAGCCCGAGGCCAACATGGCCCGTTTCTACCGTGTCGAGGTGACGCACGATCTTTTCGGCGTCGTCCTTGTCGAGCGCCGCTGGGGAAGGATCGGGGGCAGGGGCCAATTCCGAGCCGCATCCTATCCGTCGATCGCGCTTGGAGAAGCGGCGGCGTCCAGCCTGGTCCTGGCAAAGGAACGGCGCGGGTATCGGGTGACCGTTTGAGCGCCAAAGAGGTCGCAGAGCCTTGGCTTGATAATAGTTATGAAATCTGTCATATATGGGTCAGTCCTGATGGAGGACACCGTGATCAGCGCAGACCTTGGACCCCAACTCGAAACCTTCGTCACCTCGCTGGTGGAAGCGGGCCGGTACAACTCGAAAAGCGAAGTGTTGCGCGAGGGCATCCGCCTGATCCAGGAGCGCGAGGCGCGTCTGGCGGTGCTGGACCAGTCGATTGCCCGGGGACTTGCCGACGCCGAAGCAGGTCGCGTCAGACCGGCGGCTGACGTCTTTGCGCGCCTTGAAGCCAAGTATCAGGCCGGCGATCGCCCCGCGGAATGATCGTTGAATTCACCGCTACCGCCGAAGCGGATCTCGAAAGGATCGGCGACTATATTGCCCGCGACAACCCGGCGAGAGCGATGAGTTTCGTTCGCGAACTGGCCCGCCTGTGCCTTGAACTTGCCGACATGCCGGAGGCCTGGCCCGTGGTGCCGCACTATGAACACCACGGCATCCGCCGCCGGGTGCATGGCCGGTATCTGATCTTCCACCGCGTAGCGGACGACCGGACCACCATCATTCACGTCCTGAACGGGGCTATGGATGTGGAACCAATCCTCTTTCCGAACGGATAGTGGACGGCGCCCAACACTTGAAAGACGCAGCGCTTTGTTGTATATGCTCTTGCATATGCTAGGGAGGCCGTGATGCCCCATACCCATGATCATCTTCCCGGCAGGGAAGCCAAGCTCTTCCGCAACAACAAGAGCCAGGCCGTGCGCATTCCGGCCGACTTTGAAATGCCGGGCGATCGGGTGATGATCCACCGCGACGGGGATCGCCTCATCTTGGAGCCAGTTCGACGCCGGAGCCTTCTGTCGGTGTTGACCGATCTTGAGCCGCTTGGTCCGGAAGACCAGTTTCCGGACATCGACGATACGCTCTTGGTCCCGCGCGAGGTCGATTTGTGAGCCGCCGCTACATGCTGGACACCAACATCGTGTCCGATCTGGTTCGGAATCCGCATGGTCCGGTCACCCGACACATTGTCAGGGTCGGATCCGAAGCCGTCTGCGTCAGTATCATCACTGCTGCCGAACTTCGCTATGGCTGCGCCCGCAAGCAGTCACCAAAGTTGCTTGCCAATGTCGAAGCCATTCTAGGCAGTGTCCAGGTGTTGGCCCTCGATGTACCAGCCGATGCAGAGTATGGTGGGATCCGGGCCGAGTTGGAGGCCGCCGGGAAGCCCATAGGCCCGAACGATCTCTTGATCGCAGCCCATGCCTATGCCCTCGGAGCCGTGTTGGTCACTGCCAACACCGGCGAGTTCACCCGGATAAGGGGCCTTCAGGTCGAGAACTGGTTGAGCCCACCGTGACGTCGGAGCGGCGCGGATCGGCGTTGGGCAGGAAGTAGGCTAGGATTTTATATTTACGGTCAGAGTGGCTTTGTTGATGGCGTGGATGCCCCCTCCTTTCGGCATCAACAAAGCCCACTAGGCCCATCAATCGACCGAGACACTTTCGCCTGAGCTGTCCAGTTCCCCTGTGTGACCGCTGGCTTCACAACTAATCGGGTGTAATTGGGTTCAGAAATGGGTTGCCCGAAATGGGTGTTATTGGGTATAGAATTGGGCATGATCCGAACTCAAACGCTCCGCATCACCCCGATCTTTCTCTCAATCATTGCCGAAATCGACGAGTTCAAGGGCGCATGGCGCGCGCTCGGAAGTCTCGCCCCCGAGCGGCTGTCCGCCTTGCGCCGTGTCGCCACAATCGAAAGCATCGGCTCCTCGACCCGCATCGAGGGAAGCCGGCTCTCCGATCAGGAAGTTCAGCGTCTGCTTTCCAACCTCGACATCAAGAGCTTCTCGACCCGGGACGAGGAGGAGGTTGCGGGCTACGCGCAGGTCATGGACACGGTCTTCGCCTCGTGGCGCGACATGGACGTGACCGAAAACCATATCCGCCAATTGCACCGGGACCTGCTGCTGTTGATTTCCACTGAGAAGTGACCCGGGTTTTCCATCGAGAAGTGACCCGGGTTTGATTATGGATTTCTGGTCATTTGTGGGTCAAGGGCGGGTTTCACTCC
>Ga0268299_1000687_pt1 | contig 90488 bp, 68 predicted proteins | sample NOBtaG_FD_193484 | JGI IMG/M metagenome (GOLD analysis project Ga0268299, IMG submission 193484) | Activated sludge microbial communities from bioreactor in Nijmegen, Gelderland, Netherland - NOB reactor | ecosystem: Engineered > Bioreactor > Aerobic > Activated sludge | place: Netherlands... | reverse complement strand
TCGGTCGCATCGAACCGCGATGCATCAAACGCAGACCCAAGCAGTTCAAGCGAATGAACCAACCCAGAGACGAATTGCGCAAACGCCTGAGAAATCAAAGAGATGCGGCCTAACTTAATGGCATTCGGAACTGTGCCCTTGCGGACGAATTGTCGAATGTCTTCAGTCGTGAGGTCACGGGGGTCGCCTAGCCATCGAATTATGCCAGCGCGGTCGATGAGAACCGCGTGCGGCAGGGATGACACTCGGTAGCTCTTTTGAATTCTCCCGTCTTCATCTGTGGCAATGTCAAGTTTGAGTACGTGCTTTTTAAGATATTTCCGCACTCGCGCCTCGGATTCGTCTGTTACTGAAAGGATAGAGAATTCGCGAGCATCTGCATCGCTGAATAATGAGGAGAGATGATCATGGGCCTTGACACATGGCCCACACCACGTGGCCCAGAACTCCAACAAGAGGGCTCTGCCTCGGTAATCGTTGAGCTGAATCTCGGGCCGGCCGACCGGTTGTATTCTGTGAAGCACGAACGGCGGTGCTTCGATGCCTATCGTCGCCTGATCACTGGCAACGAGCGGAAAAGACAAGAGCAACACCCCAACAGACGCGTATCTGATCGATCTTCCTAAAACTCGCGTTGCATTTCGGGCAGTCTCTGTTGCCCTTGGTGACTGTCCAGAACGCATCAATAGGCGGTTCTTTCTTTGCTTCACGATAGGCATTCGGTGCCCTCGGATTGGTTTCTCATAAATCAACATCCACCATACTTACACTTCGGTTTGCGAATCTCGCCGCCTGAGCAAACATCCTGGATCGGCGCGCAGTCCATGGAAGGAGTGTCACAGGCAAAACCACCAAACCTGCCATTCTTACAGCAACTCCCTTCGAATTGTTCAATAGCGCCATCTCCATTGCAGTCATACATACAGTAGCACGCCGAACAACAATCACCCGGGCAGTTTGGAGGCTCCGATAGTCCTGTTGGGTCAATCCATCGCAATGGTGAGTTTCTCAGGTTCACGTATTGAGTACGCCCGTGTAAATGGGCGAGAGTAGTTAGACCAACCTTGCCAGACTTCCATTCCTCATCAATCAGCAATGATTCCGGCAACACGACTTGCGATTCGTTACCAATTATCGAAATGCTGGACTGAGAAATCGTCGCATGATTGTATTCAAGGGGATCCCTCGTCGTCCATCTTCCCGTCACCGGATCGGCGAATCGTGCCCGATGATGGTTGAGCATGAGCTTGCCTTCGGTGGCGGAGCTTGCTGTGTCGAGGGCGAAGTGGGGGATACCCTGGAACATGAAGGGGTTGCCCTTGTCGCTGAAGGCCTGGCGCGGATCGACCGACGGACTCACGCCGCTCCAGTCGGAGTACTTCAGGTCGTAGGCGGTCTCGTCCGCGGCGTCCACGTCGCCGTCGTCGTCCATGTCGGCGCGCGGGTCCCAGATGGTGTCGGCGTTGGCGTCATCAAAGCGTGTCGTGTCGGTCGAACTCATCTTCGTATCGTTGTTCATGTCGCCACGCCCGCAGGACTCGCGGACTTGCCCTTGACACGCAAAATCGTTCGTGAAGGATGTTATCAACATGCCTGCCTATGCCTACATTCTACGTTGCGCGGACAGCAATCTCTACTACGGCATCACGAACGACCTCTTGCAGCGTCTTGAGCGGCATGGTCGAGGTCGAGTGGCTTCGACGGCGAGGCGCCGCCCGGTTGACCTGGTCTACTTCGAGGAGCACAAGACGCTGCAAGAGGCCCGCGAAAGGGAGCGATCTCTGAAGAACGGCCGCACGAGGCGCAAAACGATTGACCGCATGATTGCTGATTTCCCACCCGCAATGCTGGCTCCCTTTCGCGGAGTTGCGAGTCAAGGGTAAACCTGCCGTAGGAATCGTAGGCATACCGCTCGACGATCGCCCCGGCACGGTCCAGGAGCAGTCGTACATTATACATCCGATCCAGCACGTAGTAATAGGGCTTCGTGCCGGTCAGCATCAAGAGATGCTCATCGACGTAGCTGATGCCATGGATGTAGTATCGGAGAGAGTAGGTGGGGATTTCGCCGTCCTGCGTGGTTTTCTCGTCGATTTCCTTGACCCCGTCGTACCAGTATTCGGTGGTCTGGTCGAAGTCGGCGTTGACGAACTCGATCCGCCGTCCCAGGGCATCCCAGGTGAAGGTGGCCTGGGTGACCGACCCGGCGATGTTCAACACGTCTACGGCCCGGAGCACCTGCACACCTCGCGCGCCCTGAACTGTTAACCAGGCCTCCACTCAAGGCGCGCACGGGGAGCAAGGTTCATTCATGGAGATCAATCTATCCACGACCCCGCGAGGTAGCGCATTGCGTACAACCAAAGCCCTTAGCCCCCTGGCCCCGCTGTTTCACTTTCCCGAACCGTTTTTCAAAGACTTACAAACGAAATTTCCCGAAACTTTCCGTGCCCGTTCGGGCATACACCAGTCGTGTTTCACCTCGCCTTTTTTCACCAAGAACCGCCTAAATCGCGAGATGCCCCAACCCATGCCCGCCAAAGCGCTTGCAAGCGTCCCCAAAAACTTTTTTCGCCTATTGTCACCTTCAAATCTACGCGCCGCCGTGCCAACCATCAGCCCAAACAAAGCGTGCGCACATGCCCACAAATGCATCGCCCAGTTCGAGCCCCGAATGGGGCGCCGGGTTGAAGCCACTGGTGGAACAAAGCGCCGCGAAGCAAGCCGAGCGCAACCAGTGGTCAGCATCAAGGAAAGATTCCCGCCCCGGCAGGGGCGGAGGAATCATAGGAATGCGCCCCAAAAATCACCCAAAACGCGAAGCGCCCCAACATGTGCCCGCCGCGCGAGTTGCAATCGCCCGAAACGGAGTGACTCACCTTATGTCACCTTCGATCTTGCTGGACTTGCGCGCGAGCAATGCGCTTGCCTTTACCCTCGGCCCCTTGGCCCCTCGATCCCTTGGCCCCTTTTTTCACCTTATGCCACCTTGGATTCCTTGCCCCCGATCACGCGAAATCTCAAATCGAAGGAGTCGATGATCGCCGCGAAATGCACAGATTTTGACGTTCTGACTTTTCGCCGTTTTGACGTTTCCCCTTGGCCTTGTGTCACTTTCGATTTGCTTCGCCGCGAACGTCCTACGGCCGCAATTGGACGTGCCGAATTCGCTGCAGCCTTTCCGAGTAGGTCAGATGGATGGTGCCGTCTTTCGATTGCCAGAGGCTCGGATATGAAAGCTGAGCCTCGCCGTCGTCGATCGTCTGCGGGGCCGACCATGTCTCGCCCTCGTCGCTGGAAATCGAAAGCGAAAGCGGCGTTCGCTCCGTCTTGCTCGGGTTGTAGGCCAGCACAAGTTGACCGCCCGAGAGCCGGATCAGATCGAGGCCGCTATTGGGGTTCGGCAATTCAGGCCGTTGCCGCAGATTCCACGTTCGGCCGCAATCCTCGGAGCGGCCTTCCCACGTCTCGTGGTTCCCGCCGCCGGTCCTCATCAGGGCATACAGCGAGCCGTCGGATAGCTCGACCACCGCCGGCTGCAAGTTGTTCGCCGATGGCGTCAACAGGCCGCCCGTCGCGCTCCAGGTTGCCCCGCGATCGTCGGAAAGGAGGAATTGCGATTGATAGATCGCCTGCTGGTACGCAGGCAGCACCCAACGACCGCTTCGCGTGATGATGAGGCGATTGCGGATCATCGTGCAAACGGTCTTGAGCGCATTGCGCGGTGCCGACCATGTTGCACCATCGTCCTGGCTCACGCGCTCCATCACTCGCCCCAGGCAAAACGAATCGCCAAACATCTCGACGTAATAAAGCCGGAGTTCGTCGTTCTCACTCACAAACAGCACCGGGTTCGCATCCGCATAGCCCGGCTTGTCCGCCACGACGATCGGCTCGCTCCACCGCGACTCGCCCGGTCGCCGGCGCGACAGCACGATGACGCAGTCGTCGGCCAGTTCCCGCGAGCCGGCGCCCCAAGCCGTCAGGAGGTCACCATTGGGTGCCTCAACGATGGTCGAGGCGTGGTTGTAGGCGTAGGTCGTCGGCAGTGAATCGGTCGAGAGAATCTCAAGCGCGGAGATGGGCGTGATGCTCGACGCCGAAACAGCATGATCGGCGATCCGACACTCGTCCGTCGCCACGCAGGCAGAAAGGAGAATGGCGAACAGCGGGGCGCCCACGGCGAAAGAGCGGCGGCCGAATCGAACAAGAATCGAAGAGAGATTCGTTGGCGGCATCGCGCAGGTTTTAAGGGTGGCGACAACCACCGACAAGTCAGGCCGGGCTTATCGGACACGCGGCCGGCAGCGAATGGCCGCCGGCGCCTATCCGCTGATTGCCGCTGGGCTTAAACTCAATGGCCGCCCGATACGGTCCGAACTTGGATACGGGGAGGCAACGCACGCGGCGTTGTCCTTTTTAACGAGGCGAGGTTCGGAGCGAGGGTTCTGATGCTGAAAGTGATTTGTGTTTGCGGTGCCCGGCCGAACTTCATGAAGATCGCGCCGCTCATGGACGCGTTTGCCCGCAGCGGCAAGATCGACGCGGTGCTGGTGCATACGGGCCAGCACTACGACGAGCGGATGAGTCAGCTTTTCTTTCGCGACCTTGGGATCCCCGAGCCGGATATCAATCTCGAAGTCGGCAGCGGGAGCCACGCGTCGCAGACGGCGGAAATCATTCGCCGCTTCGAGCCGGTTGTCCTTGAGAATCGGCCGGACTGGGTGATCGTCGTCGGGGACGTGAACAGCACGATCGCCTGCGCCATGGTGGCGGTGAAGCTTGGCGTGAAAGTGGCGCATGTCGAGGCCGGCCTGCGCAGCTTCGATCGCGGCATGCCGGAGGAGATCAACCGGCTGCTGACGGACTCCATTTCCGACATGCTGCTGGTCAGCGAGCCGTCGGGCGTCGAGAACCTTCGCAAGGAAGGCGTGGACGACAGCAAGATTCATTTCGTCGGCAACGTCATGATCGACACGCTGATGAAGAACCGCGAGCGCGCGAACGAGTCGACGATTCTGACCGACCTGGGACTGACGCTGAAGAAGTACGCCGTGGTGACGCTGCACCGGCCGAGCAATGTGGACGATGCCAGGACGCTGGGGTCGATTCTCGATGCCTTCGAGCAGATTGCGAAGGACATGGCGATCGTCTTTCCGATGCACCCTCGAACGCGCAAAAACATGGCGAACATGGGCCTGGGGCAGCGCGTAGAATCCATAGCCGGCCTGCAAACCCCGGAGCCGCTGGGGTATCTGGACTTCCTGAAACTGACGGCCGACTCGGCGGTGGTGTTGACCGATTCCGGCGGGATTCAGGAGGAGACGACGATTTTGGGCGTGCCCTGTTTGACGCTGCGCGAGAACACCGAGCGGCCGGTGACGATCAGCGAGGGGACGAACCGGTTGTGCAAGCCGGAGTCGGCGAGCATCATGCAGGCCTACCGCGAACAGCGCTCGCGCGGCGGTGCGTCGGCGAAGCGGCCCGAGTTGTGGGATGGCAAGGCGGCCGAGCGAATTGCGGCCATCTTCGCGGCGATGGTCTGACGCAAAGCGCCGTGAATGACGGCTGCGGCGGGATGGTATGAAGAAGGCGCTTATCACCGGAATCACGGGCCAGGACGGCAGCTATCTGGCCGAGCTGCTCCTGTCGAAGGGCTACGAAGTCCACGGCCTGATCCGCCGGTCGAGCAGCTTCAACACGGCGCGCATCGAGCATCTCTACCGCGATCCGCATGACAAGGATGCGGCGCTCTTTTTGCACTACGGCGATCTGAACGACGGCGCCAGCTTGCGCAACGTGCTGCACACCGTCGCACCGGACGAGGTTTACAATCTCGCGGCCCAGTCGCACGTGCGGCTGAGCTTCGATCAGCCGGTTTATACGGCGGAAACCGGGGCCATCGGCACGCTGCTGATGCTGGAGGCCATCCGCGATTTGCAGATGCCCGCGCGATTCTATCAGGCGGGCAGCAGCGAGATGTTCGGCAACATGCCGCCGCCGCAAAGCGAGACGACGCCGTTTCGACCGCGCAGCCCGTATGGGTGTGCCAAGGCGTATGCGCACTGGCAGACGGTGAACTACCGCGAGGCCTACGGCATCTATGCCTGCAATGGGATTCTGTTTAATCACGAGAGCCCCCGGCGCGGGGAGACGTTTGTCACGCGGAAGATCACGCGCGCGGCCACGCGGATCAAGGAGGGCCTGCAGGACAGACTCTTCCTGGGAAACCTCGACGCGAAGCGCGACTGGGGCTTTGCCGGGGACTACGTCGAGGCGATGTGGCGCATGCTTCAGCAGAGCGCCCCTGACGACTATGTGATCGCGACCGGCAAGATGCACAGCGTGCGCGAGTTTGCCGAGGCGGTCTTCGGACAGCTTGGGCTGGATTGGCAGAAGTACGTCGAGCATGACCCGAGGTACCTGCGGCCGACGGAGGTCGACGAATTGTGCGGCGATGCCTCCAAGGCGAGTACAAAACTGGGCTGGACGCCGATGGTGATGTTCGCCGAGCTGGCCAAGCTGATGACGGAGCATGACTGGCGACTGGCGAAGGAAGAGCGGGTTCTGGCGGATCACCGGGCGAAGAGCAAGTAGCGTTTCTCAATGGACCTGACCTACAAGCGGATTGTTGTTACGGGAGGGACCGGATTCCTTGGGCCGCATGTCTTCACTGAATTGAGGCAGTTGGGCGTTCCGAAGGACAGCATTCTGGTTCGACGGCGGGAGGACTACGACCTTACCAGATTTAACGATGCCGCTCGGATGTATGACGACCTCATGCCAGATGTTGTCATTCACTTGGCGGCCGAAGTGGGCGGAATCGGAGCCAACAGCAAGAATCCCGGCAAGTTCTTCTTCGAGAACATGACCATGGGATTGAACCTGATTCACCTTTCAATCGATCAGCCTGAAATTAAGCGCCGGCATAAATCCGTTCAGCAATTTGTCATGGTCGGCACGGTTTGTTCATATCCCAAACACACGCCGGTTCCCTTTCGTGAGGATGACTTGTGGAACGGTTATCCCGAGGAGACAAACGCGCCGTACGGCATCGCCAAAAAGGCGCTGCTGGTCATGCTTCAAGCGTATCGGCAGCAGTACGGGCTCAACGGTGTGTATTTGATTCCGGTCAATCTTTACGGGCCCGGCGACAACTTTGATCTCGAAACGAGCCATGTTATTCCCGCGATGATTCGCAAGTTCGTCGATGCCAAAGTGTCGGGTGCTGCGGAGGTCACGCTCTGGGGGACGGGGTCTGCCAGCCGTGAATTTCTTTACGTCGAGGACTGTGCCCGGGCGATTGTGATGGCGACGCAGCACTATGATGGGGCGGAGCCCGTGAACATCGGGACGGGAAGCGAGATCACGATCCGCGATCTGGCGGAGAAGATTCGCAGGATCGTAGGGTACGGCGGACGGATTATCTGGGATTCGACGAAGCCGGATGGACAACCAAGACGGTGCCTGGATACGAGTCGTGCGAAGGCGGCGTTTGGATTTGAAGCGACGACGGGATTCGACGAGGGGCTGCAACGAACGGTAGATTGGTATTGCAACGAGCGGGGCATTCAGTTGTGACGGAAACGTCGACGATCATGTTGCCGGCGGAGGAAGCGATACCCGATGGTCTCGCGGGGCGGTGGTGGGTCGCGCACACCAAGCCGCGCAATGAGAAATCGCTGGCAGGGGAGCTTTTGCAGTCGGGCATCGTTCACTTTCTGCCGCTGCAGCCGCGGCAAACGCGCGGCCGCACATCGCGTCGTGTCTACAAGAGTGTCGTGCCGATTTTTCCGGGCTACCTGTTCTTCAATGCGTCTGAGGAAGAACGGCTGCGAGCGCTAAAGACGAACCGCATCGTGACGGTGATCGATGTGCCCCGGCAGGAGGCGCTGGTACGCGAGCTTCGCGAGATATACAAGGCGATATCGACCGGCGTCGGTCTTCGCTGGCATCCGGAGATCAAGGTGGGGGACTGGGCCCGTGTGACGTCGGGTCCGCTGTCCGGGGTCGAGGGGGTTGTCGTCCAGCGCAGCGGGAGAGTGCGTCTTGTGCTCAATGTGGTGATGCTGGGCCAATCCGTGAGCGTAGAGGTATCGGACGACGTGCTCGAACGAATGAGTACGCCGTAATCCGCAAGTCGTTCAACCCGGCATCGCTTTAACATTCTGCCAATGAGTCACTTATAGCACTTTCTGATCGCCATGTCTGGGGAATTGGCATGGGGTCGCCCGATCCACGCAACCTGCATGAAATCAAACCCGACGTAGGCGCGGAACGTATTGAGAGAGCGGCAATTGTGAGGGGTCGCCGGTCCCATTCAGTCTGTAGTTCTCACAGGGCGAAACCGATATCATTGATGCCCCTTGAGGGGGCGTACGTTTCGTGCGCAAGTCCAGAATAGACAAGGGATTCGGTGAGATCGCGACAAGCGGTTGACGGGGACGGAGTCTATCCAGAACCACGATTCTTGACGAAAATCAGGGGCTTATTGATCCAAGGGCGGAAAAGCTATGCGAGTAGGTGTTGTTGGGACAGGTTACGTCGGGCTCGTTGCCGGGGCATGCTTCTCAGATGTCGGGAATCATGTCATCTGCGTTGACGTTGACGAGGCCAAGATTGCCAAGCTGCGCGACGGCGAGATTCCCATTTACGAGCCGGGCCTCGCTGAGATCGTTCAGCGGAATGCGAAGGCCGGGCGGTTGGAATTCACGACCGACCTGGCTCATGCGACGGCCAATTCACTCATCATGTTTCTTGCAGTCGGCACACCGCAGGCGGATGACGGTAGCGCGGACTTGTCGGCATTGCTGAGCGTTGCCGGACAAATCGCAAAGGTCATGGACGGATATCGAATCATCGTGACCAAGAGCACGGTACCGGTCGGGACGCACAAGAAAATCGCCGAGGTGGTGAAGGCGGCGACCGATCATCCTTTCGATTGTGTGAGCAATCCCGAGTTCATGAAGGAGGGCGCGGCGCTCGACGACTTCATGAAACCTGATCGGGTTGTGATTGGTACGACGAATCCGGCGGTCGTGGAGATCATGAAGCAGCTTTACTCGGCGTTCATGCGAAAGCGCGAGCGGATTCTGGTGATGGACCCGGCGAGCGCGGAGATGACCAAGTACGCGGCGAATGCGCTCCTGGCGACCAAGGTTTCGTTCATGAATGAAATCGCCAACCTGTGCGAACGGTATGGAGCGGACGTCGAATGGGTTCGTGCGGGGGTTGGTTCGGACTCGCGGATCGGTCATCCGTTTCTATTTCCCGGCGTGGGGTACGGCGGATCGTGCTTTCCGAAGGACGTGAGCGCACTGGTCTCGATGGGTCGCGAGGTGGATTACATCCCGCTCATCACTCAGGCGGCGCAGGATACGAATCAAAAGCAGCGGCGGCATTTCGCCCAGCGCGTCATGGATCGTTTTGAGAAGGGCAAGGGCCCTGTCACTCTTGCGGTGTGGGGGCTGGCGTTCAAAGGACGAACCGATGACATCCGTGAGGCGCCGGCCATTACGGCGATCCAGATGTTTCTCAATCAAGGCGTGACTATTCGCGCCCACGATCCTGAGGCCATGCCGAATACGAGAAGGACGCTCGGAGAGACCGGCATCACTTATCATGAGGATGGATACGAGGCCCTGAGCGGGGCTGACGGTCTGGTCATCTTCACGGACTGGCAGGAGTTCCGGGTGCCTGAATTCGACTTGATAAAAAAGAACCTGCGGCGGCCGGTGGTGTTTGATGGGCGGAATCTTTACGACCCTGCGTTCATGAAGCGAATGGGTTTTGAATACCACAGCGTCGGCCGACCGACGGCCGGTCAATGCGGGTAAGAAAACATGCAAACGATTCTTGTTACCGGTGCGGCGGGCTTCATCGGCTCCCATCTTTGCGAGCGACTACTGGCGGATGGGCGCCGTGTCGTGGGATTGGATAGTTTTGACAGTTTCTATGATCCGAAGATCAAGCGCGCGAACATCGCCGGATGCCTGACGAACTCTAATTTTCGTCTGGTTGAGGGTGACATTCGCGATGCGGAAGTGGTTGCCGCCGCATTGAAGGGCAGCGATGTGGTGGTTCATCTTGCGGCGCGTGCCGGGGTGCGACCGTCGATTGAGGATCCGCTGCTGTATCAGGACGTGAACGTTCGCGGGACGAACATCATCCTTGAGACTATGCGAAGGCTGGGGATGCAGAAGCTGGTCTTTGCCAGCAGTTCGAGCGTATATGGGAACAATAAGAAGGTGCCGTTTTCCGAGAAGGACGTGGTCGACAATCCGATCTCGCCCTATGCGGCGACGAAGAAGGCAGGCGAACTGCTCTGCCATGCCTACCATCATCTGTTCGGGATGGACATCACGTGTCTTCGGTTCTTCACTGTGTATGGCGCGCGACAGCGGCCGGACCTGGCGATCCACAAGTTCGCGAAGTTGATACTCGCGGGCAAGTCGATTCCCGTCTTCGGCGACGGCAGCATGATGCGGGACCACACCTATATCGATGACATCATCGCCGGCGTTGTTGCCGCCATTGATCACTGTGGTGGGTACAAAATTTACAATCTAGGTGAGTCCCGGCCTGTCTCGCTGAGTGATTTGATCGCGGCGATTGAGCGGGCGGTCGGCAAGAAGGCGATTATTGAGCGACTTCCCTTGCAGCCGGGAGACGTGCATCAGACCTATGCGGACGTGAGCAGGGCGAAGGCGGAACTGGGATACGAACCAAGCACGGAGATCGACGCCGGGCTGGCCATGTTCGCAAAGTGGTTAGGCAAATCGACAGCACCTTAAAGGAAGAGTGATGAAGGCATTTCTGAAGGCCCGGTTTCCGAAAATGTTCGCCACCGCGCGAGACATCAAGGATCGCGCGAGAATGGAGTATTACGTCGTTCGGCGACTGAGCTGGCGACACATGTTTCCCGGTCTTCAGAAGGCGGCAAGCTGGCAGAATGTGCTTCCGTACCAGGGGATTCGGCGCATCGAGATTCCCCAGACGGACTTTCCGACGGTGGAGTCGATCAAGAGTTGCGTAGAGGCGGCGGGATTAAAGCACGGCAACGGCGTATTCGCACTCTATCTGCCTCCCGAGACCGTGGCGGGAACGCCGTTTAGATGCCTTAAGAATGAGTATCCGGCTGACGCCGGAGTGAAACTTCTAAAGGCCGCGGGGCCTGTCGGCGAGAGTACGTACGGTCCGGGGATCAAGCGCAAGGAAATCGATCGCCATTTGCTGCTTGCGGCGAACATGCTCTACAGCGAGGGAATCGGGCCGCGAATTTATGATCTTGTTGAATTGGTTTGCGGCAGCCAGATATGGACCGCCTATGTCATGCGTCACGTTGACGGGCGAGAGCCGACGACGGAGGAGTGCCTGGCAGGCGTCGACAAAATGCGCCGTCTTGAGGAGGAAGGCACATTGATGACGATTGCGACGGGGGCGCATCGCAACGTTGATTTTCAACCACCTTCCTGTAATGGGAATGCCATCATCGATCAGGACGGGAAATTCCAGTACGTGGACTTTCAGAACTTCGTCACAGGAAACTACGGCAAGTATCTGGACCAGGTTGCACGTACTGCCGTCGACGATTCCCACTTCGGCGATAAGCGGTTGCTCGGCGGGGGGCGAATACTCTATCAATCCATTCCCGGCGTGAACATGCCGGCCAAGCGATCGGTGGAGTCCCGTTCAACCCTATTCACGGGACTGCTCGAAAAGGCGGGGGTCCAGGTGAAAGATCGGCTGATGCTCGATGTCGGCTGCAACATCGGCATGATGATCGCAGAGTATCTGAAATGGGGCGCGAAGTGGTGCCATGGCTGGGACTTTCCCAATGTCGTGCCGCACACTGAGCGACTGCTCTCAAGCCTGGGCTGCACTCGATACTCGACGACGGGCGCTCAACTCAAACGTGATCGACGTCTGGAGGACGACCTGCCTGACTGGTTGGGGCGGTCGGTTCAGGGTTGCGGCCTTTCGTACCTTGCGGTTCATGGGCATATCGGGTGGATGGAGTCGATCGCCCGGATCCCGTGGTCGTTCATGATCTACGAGGGGCATGAATTCGACACGCGGGCTGACGTCGAACGGTATCTGGGGGAGCTTCGGAAGAATGTGTCCTTTGAGATCGGCGCCATGACGTTTTCAGAAGACGGCGCGTCGAACGAGCGAACCGCCGCCATCCTATTGCGGAGCGACCGGTAATGATGATCAACTGGGGTCAGGGCCCGCACGTAAACTGGGGCGAGCGCGAGCGCGACCCAATCTTCACGATAGCTTCATACGATCATCGCGCACTTGTAACGAGTCATTTGCACTTCGCGGTTAGAAGTGACTTCGTGGGATGCTTGGCTTCCCAGGAGGGCTTCGATCATGGAGTCAATTGCACTGCTCGAAAAGGTGAGTCGGTCCACCCGGGAATTCGATCACACATTGCCCGTCCAATTCGTCGAGAAGACGAGGCCGATTTTTGTGGTCGGTTGTCAACGGAGCGGGACGACAGCGCTGGCGGTGATGCTGGATCGACACTCCGGCATTGCCATGCTCCCGGAGACACAGTTTTACCACACATACGTTCAACGAGACTTGGCCAACGGGGGTCCGCAGCTTCACTACAGAATGATCGAGCGTGCCCTGAACGACGATTTCATCCGCGAGACCGGTTTGACGCCTGATGAGGTGCTCGACCATTATTGCGAGTCCGAGGCGACCTACGACAATCTCTTCCGATCCATCCTGAGCGCCTTCGTCGCCAAAAAGGGCAAGCGGCGGGCCGCCGAGAAGTCATGCCACCACCTTTTTCATGTAGAGAAGTTACTCAGTCTTTATCCCGATGCGAAATTCATCTGCATTCTGCGGGACGGCCGAGACGTTTTGCAGTCGATCCGGAATGTGCCCTGGGGGCGCAACAAGCCCGTGGCCGGTCTTTGTCGGGTATGGAACTCATTTGCAAAAGAAATGCTGCGGTGCCAGCGACGACTTTCCCCTCGAAACTTTGCCGTTGTGCGTTTTGCCGATTTGATGCTTCGGCCGGAGTTTACCCTGAGGGCAGTTTGCGAATTTCTTGGAGAAGCTTTCGAGCCGGGCATGCTTTCGGAAAGTACCGCCTCGGCCGCGGTCCCGTCCGTCGAATTGGGCTGGAAGGGCAAAGCGCTGGGGGCGCCGGACTCAAAGCGCGTTGGTGCATGGCGGCACTCGGTTGCGAAGTCGGAAGTCGCCAGAATGAACTTCTACATGGGAAGAATGTTGGAGCGAACCGGGTACACGGAGACGCAGGTGAGAGGGGCTTCGCTTCTTCGGCGGATTCAGTGGATGCTCGCTTATGTGCCATTTTTGCCGGGAGTTTTTCCCATCGCCGTCATCGTCAACCGGTGCTTTTGGCGGCTCGTCGGGCGGCCGAAGCCCAGTTTGTATCACATTCCCCTAAAGTAGCGATCGCCGAATCGCATCGCATCACTTTTTTGCAATCTATCTCCCCGCAACGGATGAGAACGCTTCCCAATTCGGGAGGCTGAGTTTCTTCCGGCGACTTTCCTGCATGCGCCAAACTGACCGACTTATTATCAATGTTCTGTCCAACTACGGGCTGACCATCGTCGCGGGCATCGCATCGCTGATTGTCGTGCCGATCGTGGTCAAGGACCTTACGCAGACCGGATACGGTCTCGCCATGATGCTCCTTTCGGGTATCACGATCACGACCACTCTCGGCAATGCGGTCAATCGCGCCATGCAGAGATACCTTCCACAGGATCTGGAGTCGGCCGACACGGAGCGCGTCAATGGGACATTCAATTCCGCGATGGCGATGTACGGAACGCTCGGGCTCCTTGCGGCAATTACCATCTTGCTCGTGCGGAGCTGGTACCTCGACGATCCGGGAATAACCGCCGAACTGAGGGCGGACGGCAACATGGCATTTATTGTTGTTGCGATCTTCATGCTCGTTGAGGGGCCGTTGCTCACCTTTCAGGCCGGACTTGAGGCGATTCAGCGATTCGATCTTGTCGGCGCTTATACGGGCGCGACAACCGTACTACGCATGCTGGCGATCATCGCGTTCTTTAAGCTTGGAGCGGGCAGCATCGTCGTATTCGTCCTGTTTCACATGGTCGCGATGATCCTTGCGTCAGTGGTGTTTTTCATTTGTCTGAGGCGGGCCATTCCAAGGCTTGAATTCTCAATACGCCATATTCGTCGCGATCGTTTCAAGGTACTTTTGGTCTTTGCCGCAGCCGGATTGATGATGACGCTCGGAAACGTTCTCGGCCTGGAAGGATTTCGCGTGCTCGTCGGAAAGGGCCTGAGTATGGCCGACGTAGGCGGCTTGTCCGCGGTGTGGGCTTTTCGTTCGATGGTATTCATGGTCATTTGCAGCATGACCAATGTGCTCACGCCCACGGCGAGCTCGCTTGAGGCTCGTGGGTCAGCCGAGTCCCTTGGGAAGCTTCTTGTGGCGTCGACGAAATATTCATCGGTGGCGGCTGCGTCGATGTGCCTGGTTCCCCTTGCCGTGTTTGGCCCTTTTCTCCGTCTCTGGCTGGGCGAGGAGTTTGCATCTCTGACGACTCTTCTGATTGTGATGATGCTGGCGCAATTGCCGATTGCGGCATCGCTCAGCGCGCAGCAAATCCTCATCGGTCTGGGTCGGCTGAGGATTACAAGCCCCGCGGTCTTTTCCCGTGGCGCAGCGAGCCTTGTCGTGGCTGGGCTCTATGTGTTCTTTTCAAGGGAGCCGTCATTGACCGGGGCCGCGGTGTGGCTGTATGCCGTGCAGGTATTGTGCAGTCTGGTGGTGTTTGTTCATGGAAGCCAGGAGATCGGGGTGGGTGTCCGTCGGTTGATCCTGGAGGGTCTGGCATTGCCGCTGGCTCTTGGCTCGGCAGCTGCGATTCTTACAGGGGTGATCTCAGACCGGATCGGCACGGGAGACTGGCTTCGGCTGGTGGGCGCGGTCGGGATCGGCGAAGTTGCGTTTCTCGGATTGATCGTTGTTCTGGGGTTGGGCGTCGAGGAGCGAGCACACCTCGGTTCATTCATTAGTCGAGTCAGGTCCCGGGTCTTGCCGACCTAGCCGGCGGCTGAAACGGGCAATCAAGACGGATAGTTGGTCGAACATGAAATTCAGTCACACAGCGGAGATTCGTCGGGAGATAGCGATCCATCATTGCGAAGGGTCCTACTCTGAGAAGTGGCTTGAGTATTGTCAGCGTCACCAGGTACCTCATCGCATCGTTAATTGCTATGACTCTGACATCATCACTCAACTGGCAGATTGTGGCGGGCTACTTTGGCAGTGGAAGTACGGGAATCCGAAGGACGTTCTCGCGGCACTCAGGGTGATTCGCGCGACCGAGGCGATGGGTCTTGTCGTCTTCCCGAATTCCGCGACATGCGAGCACTATGACGACAAAGTCGGCCAAAAGTATCTGCTTGAGGCGATTGGGGCTGAACTCGCTCCGACTTTCGTGTTTTATGACAAGGAGTCGGCACTGAGATGGATTGCGAGTGCCAAATGGCCCAAGGTCTTTAAGCTGAGTCGAGGCGCCGGCTCTCAGAATGTTCAGCTCATTCACTCGGCGGCAAAGGCCAGGAAGCTCGTGAATCGTGCATTCGGTGCGGGATTCCGTTCAGTTGCGTCGGGGTTGGGCGATGCCCGGTCGAAGTTGGCCAGGCATCGCAGGAAGGGAGACATCTGGCCGACTGTCAAGCGGTTGCCGAAGACCTTGCTGGGATTTCTGCAATTGAGTCGGCAAATGCCCCGCGAGCGCGGCTATATCTATTTCCAGGAGTTCCTACCCAACAACGAATACGACACGAGAATCACGGTCATTGGAGATCGCGCGTTTGGGTATCTGCGCATGGTTCGGGCAAATGACTTTCGGGCATCCGGCAGCGGCCTGAATGTCTTTGACAAGAATCAGATTGACCCCCGCTGTGTCGAGTCCGCATTTCGCATTGCCAGAAAGCTCGGAACCCAGGCTTTGGCTTTCGATTACATCAAGGGTCCGTCGGAATCCCTCATTCTCGTGGAGGTCAGCTATACTTTTGTGGCTGATTTCATATACGAATGTCCGGGCTACTGGGACCCGGACTTGAATTGGCATGATGGACATCATTGGCCGCAGGACTTGATTCTGGAGGACCTGATTCATCAAGTGAAGGGAAGTCCGTCACTCGCGCGAGCCAACGCCATGCAGTGATCGGGTTTGGGAAGTTGTGATCATGAAGCCAAATGAAGTGTTTATTGCCCGTGCAGCGGAGCCCCGTTACGGCCAATGTCCGAGGGGCCCATGGCCGGAGATACCGCAGGAGATTCCAGCGACGCAGGCACTGGCGACCCTCCGCAGTCTCCTTCATGACGCCGGTTTAGATCGCGAGCGATTCGGAACGCCAGGCTGGAATCCGCTGGGAGAATTCATTCAGAAGGGCATGCGGGTCATTTTGAAACCAAACTGGGTCTTGCACGTCAACAAGTCCGGCCTGGGAATGGATTGCCTGATCACCCACATATCGGTCATTGAGGCGATCCTGACGTATGTTGTCAAGGCCGGTCCCTCGGTGGTCGTCGTTGGGGACGCTCCAATTCAAGGCTGTGATTTCGAGAGCTTGAACACCACATGCGGATTCAATCGGATTGCCGAGAGGATTAGTTCGGCCGATACGAAAGTCATCGTGAAGGACTTTCGCAGGACGATTCGGCATGAGGATAAGGCTCAAGCGGGTCAGCGTCATGATTGCCGACCGATGGATGAGTTCGTCCTCTATGACATCGGCGCGGACAGCGCGCTGGAGGAGATCAGCGGGGAAGATCCAGATTTTCGAGTGACGATGTACAACCCCGATCTGATGAAGAAGACCCATGGGCCAGGGCGACATCAGTATCTCATCGCTCGAGACGTGATAGAGGCGGATGTCGTCATCAACGTTCCGAAGCTCAAGACTCATCGGAAGTCATGCATTACCGGCGCGCTGAAGAATATGGTAGGGATCAACGGCCATAAGGAGTATCTTCCTCATCATCGAAAGGGCGGGATCGGCCAGGGCGGAGACTGTTACGATGGCGGATTATGGGTTAAGAGCGTCGTAGAGGACTTTCTTGATATTGGCAACAGAACCGAGAACCTGGCCATGCGAAGGGCCATGGTCGTTGCGTCGCGGATTGGATCCGCAGTCGGAAAGGTGCTGGGAGCGGACTCGAACTTTGAGGGCGCCTGGCACGGGAACGACACCATCTGGCGCACGTGCCTCGATCTCCAGCGGATCCTCCACTATGGCCGGGTTGATGGAAGCCTCGCCGCGGGGCCAAAGCGGACGGTGCTGTCCATCACCGATGCTTTGATTGCCGGAGAGGGTGAGGGGCCACTGTGTCCCATCCCAGTTCCGCTGGGTCTGCTCACCATGGGATTGAACACGGCGGCGGTCGAGTGGGTCCACTGCCTATTAATGGGATTGGATCCCCTGAAGATTGCTCTCGTTAGAGAGGCCTTTGAAGGCCACCGCTTCCCGCTGACTGACTTCGCGCCTGAGGACATCGAGGTAATTGCCGCTGGAAGCCCCGTTTCGTCATCGAAGTTGTTTGCCGAGTATGGCCGCAGATTCGTGCCGCCAGTCGGTTGGCGTGGCCATTGCGAGCGCGATGAGGCAGGCGTCGGAGGGCCCTTGCCGAGTGGCGACTACGAGAACGCCTGCGCGCCCGGATCGAGTTCGGCCGATGAATAGCAAGAGGTGCGACTCAGACGTAAGGCAAGCGTAGATGCGGAATCTCTCGACTGCCGGAGTTCACCAGGCCAATGCGGGGTTGTGTGCCGTAGCCGCGCAATTGACTCCTGACGGAAATCACTGATGGCTGGATCCTGGACCATTGTTCAATCGCCGAGGAGCCCGATGCGCGGGCGATACGCTCGCAATGCGGGCCCGCAACCGGCGGCGGTGCAAGTCCGCGAACCGAAGATGCCGACTTTCCTCGGCTTTGCTTCGGCGATGTTTATCATGAGTACTTGCCTCGCCAGTACGGCAAGTGAGTCGGTATCCTGGATTCCCCAGGTTGTCGCACTGGGTGTCGCGGCATTATGGATATGCGTCGGCGTGATTCTCCAGGGCCAACGGATTCGATGGATCCTGCCGATATCACTCTACCTGCTTTTCTGCGGGTGGGCCTGCACCGGAATTATCGTGACGATCGATCAGGATTATTATCTCTCCATACTCAAGACGTATTGGAAGGTCGCGCTGATCACCTGGATCCTGTCGCAGACCGTAAGGACGCGGAAGGACATACTGGCCTGCTGCCTGGCGATTACCGTGTCGAGCATCGTTGTCGCGATTGTGGGGCGAGATCAGATTCAAAGGGCCTTGGAAGCACACAAAGTGGTCGGCGATGCCGCGAAAGCGCGTGCGAATGATACGATGCTTGGCAACGCGAATTACCTCGGAATGTTCGCGGCCCTTGTGATCCTATGCGGAATGACATGCTTTTTGGCGTATCGAAGTCTGATATTGAGGTGCCTTGCCATTCTTGGGGCACTATCGGGGTTGTATCTGGTGGCCGCTTCAGGTTCCCGAACATCGATGCTGGGGCTGGCATGCGGCATTCTGGCCACATTCATTTTTCATTTCCGAACGATCGGACTGTCGAGCATCACCGCGAAGATCGCGGCGGTCATCTTTGGAGTGGGCCTGCTTGTCGGCACGGGCGTGTTCATCACCAAGCTGCCGTTTTTCTACCGCCTGGTAGACGTTCTTTCGAGTAAAGAGGAGTTAATGAAAGAGCCGAGAGTGCGGTACTTTTTCACTTCGCTCGAAGTGATATCGGAGAACCCTGTCTTTGGTTTGGGTCTGGGCGGCTTTGCGCTGCACCGTCTGGGCAAGACCAAATTAGGCTACGGTCATTACTCACACACTTCTGTGGCGGAAACGTTGTCGACGACGGGACTTCCGGGTTTCTTCTTTTATTTCTGGAGCCTGTTCGCGTTTTTTCAGTTCGTCAGACGAGTTCGTAAGATGGAATTGCCCAAGGAGGAAAAATTGGTCTCGAATATGATCATCTCCATGTTAGCGATGATCATATCGTTCAATGCGGTGGCTATTGTTGATACGCATCGCCTTATCTGGCCGCTTTGCGGAGGATTTGCCGCGTATCTTTGGAACATGGAGCAGAAATACGCCATGACTTCTGTCAGCCCTCAACTCGGTCCCGTTGCAACACCGCGAATGCCCCGCCTTCCGGCCTCTCCGGTTCGTTGAATAATTAGTCTGCCGCGATTAATTGAGTTCGTCCGCAGCGCAGCCGGAGTTAAGAGTCAGTGCGTCGCGCGCGCGGTTCTGGTTTCGCCACAATGGTGAATGCCGCGACGCATGCACGTCGTCACGTCGATGACAGTTCGGGGTGCGCCACTATCGGGCGGACGCCAACTTCGCAGAGGTAAGAAACCGTCCGATTAGACTGCGCCCCATGGCCTAACGGTTTCGGGCTTCCATGAGCTTCAAGCATCGAACGAGGGGGCATATTTGGCGAGTTCCTTCCCATGAGAATAGGCATCCTACAAGATTCACTTATCCGATGCGGTGCGGAGCGACAGGCACTCTATTCCATGGCCGGGCTGCGGCGACTCGGCTGTGACGCTGAACTTATCTACTACAACAACGTAGAGAATGCGTATGACCCGGTGCGAGAATTCGGCGTGCAGCCCGTATTCATGCCCAAGAGGGGTCGTCGCCTAACTTTCATTCGGCAGCTTGCGAAGTACTTTAGAGAACGTGATTTTGACGTTGTTCACGGCTTCATGGATATGCCTACGGTGTATGCCGCCCTGGCCGGGCGATTGGCGGATCGACGGGTTATCTTTGGAGGGATTCGCGTTGAATACGACGGTACGGGGCTGGTGAAACTCGCACACAGGCTCTTGAATCCCGGTCTTGCGGGATGGATCGTCAATTCCAGCGCATCGGCGCAACGATTGGGTGAAGTGTTTGACATACGCCCTGATCGAATCCACGTAGTTTACAACGGTCTCGATGTTCAACGCTTTGAGCCTCGCATGTCCCAGGAACAGGCTCGGCAAAAAATCGGCGTCGGCATAAACGATCCAATTGTAACGATCGTGGCACGGCTCGAGCCGCAGAAGAATCATCGAATGTTTCTTGATACGGCCGCGGAGTTGGTTCGCCGAAAGGCAGTGGCGAGATTCTTCGTCGTCGGGAATGGGTCTCTGGGGCGGCAGCTTAGACAAGGTGCAAGTGACCGAGGTCTTTCCGACACAGTAATGTTTCTTGGCAATCGTCCTAACGTCGAAGAGATTCTTTGGGCGACTGACGTGTCCGTATTGACATCCGATTACGAGGGACTGTCGAATGTTCTTCTCGAGTCCATGGCGTCGGGCGTGCCCGTGGTTGCCACGGACTTTGCGGGCGTTGAGGAGTTGATTACTCACGGTGAGACCGGCTTCGTTGTCCGACGAGGCGATGTATCCGGAATGGCTGATCGGATCGAATCCCTTTTACGCGACGCCGAACAGCGTCGGCGCGTGGGGGAGGCCGGCAGGCAAGTTGTGCGGGAGGGGTTCAGCGTGGAAGCAATGTCGCGGCGCCTGCTGGACGTTTATGAGGCCGCCCTCTCTTCTCGCGGGCACTCACCTGCCCCTGTCGCACGTAATGTGAGGCAAGGATGAACATACTCATTATCGGCACGCTACCTCCGCCGCTTGGCGGCGCGAGCGTTTCGCTGAGCCAATTGATTGCGTCGCTGCAGCGCCGTGGGGACCTTGGTGTGCAGGTCGTCAATACGAGTGGCGTCAGAGGCCATCCCGTGCTTGCAGTCCCGCGATTTCTTCGGATTGTTTTGCGCATCATTTGGAGGGCGCGTTGTGCGGACGTCATCAGTCTACAGCCGGTTCCGTCAGGCTTGCCCTACATCGGACCCGTCGTGTGGCTGGCCAGCCGATTCTGGCGGAAGCCTTTCATGATTCGAATGTTCGGCGGAATTGAAGTGAATGAAATCGCAGGGCTTCGAGGAAAACTGGCGCAGTTCTTCGTCCGCGCTGCGGATATCTACCTTGTAGAGACAAAGGCAATGATCGATGTCGCTCAAAGGGCCGGCGTACGGCGCGTCGAGTGGTACCCGACAGGTCGCCCGATGGAGTACGACCTTACTTCATTGAAAGGCCAGGCAGATCAATGCAAGCGGTTTGTCTTTGTGGGTCACGTCAAGCCGGAGAAGGGAGTCCATCAGATCATCGCCTTGAGCGGTCGACTTCCTGGGGGCGTGTCCATCGATCTATATGGTCCACTGCTCGATGGTGTGTCCGCATCGGATTTCAAAAACCTCGATCGAATTAACTACAAAGGGGTCATTCGCTCGGATGAAGTGCTCAACGTACTTAGTACCTACGATGCGCTGATACTGCCCAGCTTCTGGCCTGGCGAAGGCTATCCCGGGGTCTTATTCGAAGCGATGGCGGTCGGATTGCCCATCATCACAACGCGCTGGCGATCTATACCCGAGCTGGTGGATGACTCATGTGGGATTCTGATCGAACCTCGAAATACTGAGGCCCTTCAGGAAGCCATCGTGCGCTTGTCCAGCGATGAACAGCTATTTCAGAATCTCCGATCGGGGGCCATGACGCGGCGCGACCTCTTCGATGCCAACAAATGGTCGGAGCGATTCGTTGAATTGTGTCGCGAGATATGCAGTGAGAATTGAGTCCATCACTCTTGCTGCTTCGTCAGAACTCACTTTTTCGATAAAAAGATAAGGGCCCGCTTTTATGTGCGGCATCTGCGGATACGTTGGCGATCATCGACCGGAACTGCTTGAGCCTATGGCGTTGGCCATGGTGCATCGCGGCCCGGACGACATGGGGACATGGCACAGCGCGGATGGTCAGGTCGGCCTGGGGCATCGACGGTTGTCGATCCTCGATCTGAGTCCAGCAGGCCATCAGCCGATGTCCACGCCGGACGGCCGCTACTGGATCACCTACAACGGGGAGATCTACAACTTTCAGGAGCATCGCGAGCGATTTGAGAAGCAGGGGATGCAGTTTCGCGGACACAGCGATACGGAAGTGATCCTGGCCCTGTTCGCGGAAAAGGGACCGGCCTGTCTTGACGATCTGAACGGCATCTTCGCGCTGGGGATTTGGGATTCACACAAGCGGGAGTTGTTCCTTGCCCGGGATCATGCCGGCATCAAGCCGCTCTACTATATACAAGCCGGTCGGCGACTCTTCTTCGCATCTGAAATCAAGGCGTTGCTAAAGATCCCGGAGACGTCGAGGCGGCTCAATCGCGAAGCGCTGGATGCATACCTGACATTCCTCTGGGTCCCCGGCGAGGAGACCATGCTCGAGGGGATCAAGAAAGTAGAGCCGGGCCATTGGCTGACCTGGCGAGACGGTCGCATCGAGAAAAAGAAGTGGTTTCATCTGTCCTATGAACCGGATCACTCCCTCAGCGAAGACGCCTGGATTGATGCGGCACATGACACGTTTCTCCGGACAACAAGACGGCAGATGGTCTCGGACGTGCCGCTGGGAGCATTCCTTTCCGGCGGACTTGACTCATCGAGCATTGTTGCATGCATGAGGGAGGCCTTTCCTCAGCGTGAGATTAACTGCTATACCGTCAAGCTCCGGCCCGGCGACATGCGGCTGGACCAGTTTGAGGACGACTATCCGCACGCCCGGCGCGTCGCTGATCATCTTGGCATTCACCTGAAGGCCATCGAGCTCGGATCGAAGGTCATTTCGCTTCTTCCCAAGATGATTTATCACCTTGACGAGCCGGATGCCGATGCCGCGATTTTCCCGTCATACTTGATCTCCAAACTTGCCCGGGAGGATGGCACGACGGTGCTCCTGTCCGGGACCGGTGGCGACGAGATCTTCTTCGGATACCGAAGCCATCAGGCCCTTCGAAGATTGCAGGCCATCTCGGCCATGCCGCGCTGGCTGACGGCGCCGCTGCTCTCTGCGGCTGCGTCGGTTACCCGGGGAGCTTTAGGTGCGCACAAGGCTCTGCCGAGGCGGCTGGCGAAGTTCAGCAACCTGCTCGCACGGAACGGTATCCATCGGCACATGGCGCTCTCCGATTGGTCGAGTGACGACGTTCGGGCCCGACTTTATTCGAAGGAGATGAGTTCGACCCTGGCGGGCTGTGAGAGTCCCCCGGCGTGCATGCGCCGTTACTACGACGATTTTCAAGGGCGCGGTGATTTGAATCGGCGGTCCCATGTGCTGATTCAATCGTTTCTCGCGTCGCACAATTTTCTATATACCGACAAGACCAGCATGGCTGCGTCCGTCGAGGCTCGCGTTCCGTTCATGGATGTCGAGCTGATGCGGCTTGCGGCGCGGATGCCTGAAGACGTGAAGCTCAAAGGTCAGACGACGAAGTATGTACTCAAGAGGGCGATGGAGCGATACTTGCCGCGGGAGGTGATCTACCGCAGCAAGACCGGCTTTGGCGCGCCGCTGCGGAAGTGGATCAACGAGGACCTCGACGCGGAAATCGGCGACCTTCTCGGGGAACAAAGGATCAGGGATCGAGGGCTGTTCGACGCTGGGGCGATCAGTCAAATCTTGCGCGATAACAGGGCCGGGAAGGCGGACCATACCTATCTACTTTATGCATTGCTTACGCTGGAGGTATGGATGATGACCTTTATTGACCAGGCCGGCAGCGAAGTCTCGTTGAGCGTGCATGCCCGATGACGCATTGCTTTCAAGGCCGATAGATAAACTGTGAAACAAGTTCTACAGAATCTCAAGTCCGGTATCGTGGAAGTGACCGAAGTGCCCTGTCCATTGGTCAGGCCTGGGTCGGTCCTGATCCGGAGCCGAGCCAGCCTGATCTCGGCCGGCACTGAGCGCATGCTCGTCGAATTCGGCAAGAGCAGCCTGCTCGCGAAGGCACGGGCCCAACCTGACAAGGTTCGCCAGGTACTCGACAAGATCAAGACGGATGGTCTGCTTCCCACGCTGGAGGCGGTGTTCTCTCGATTAGATGAGCCGCTTCCACTGGGTTATTGCAATGCCGGGACCGTTGTGGAGATTGGTGACGGAGTCGGCGACTTCAAGGTCGGTGACCGCGTCATTTCAAATGGACCGCACGCGGAGTACGTGTGCGTACCCCGGAACCTTTGCGCGAAGATTCCCGAGGGTGTCAGCGATGAACAGGCTTCATTTACCGTGCTTAGCTCCATCGCTCTTCAGGGCATTCGACTTCTCGAACCCACGATCGGCGAAACGATCGTCGTGACCGGTCTCGGCCTCATCGGGCTGGTCGCGGTCCAGATACTCAGGGCTAACGGATGCCGCGTTCTGGGGATCGACCTCGACCCATCCCGGCTGGAACTCGCTCGATCGTTCGGGGCTGAAACAGTCGACATTCGGTCGGGCGCGGACCCGATCGCGGCGGCGCAGGCCTTCAGCAAGGGAGTCGGCGTTGACGGCGTGCTTATTACCGCGTCGTCCAAGAGCAATGAAATCATGAAGCAGGCCGCGACGATGTGCCGAAAGCGCGGACGCATCGTGCTGGTGGGCGTTGTGGGACTGGAGCTGAGCAGATCTGATTTCTATAAGAAGGAATTGTCATTCCAGGTCTCCTGCTCCTATGGACCCGGTCGATATGACGCGGAGTATGAGGATCGCGGTCGGGATTATCCGCTCCCGTTTGTGCGATGGACCGAGGGGCGCAACTTCTCGGCGATCCTTGATCTGCTTGCCTCAGGCAGTGTGGACGTTCAGGCGTTAATCAGCAAACAGATTCCACAGGCCCAGGCGGATCAGGCGTACCAGTCACTGACGGGCGACAAGGATGCTCTCGGCATCATTCTCACTTATCCCGCAGAGGCCGCCGGCGTCTCCCGGACCGTGACCTTGCCGAAGCCGGTCGCAACCACTCGGGCAGGCAAGGTCGTCATGGGACTCATCGGAGCGGGGAATTTCACGAAGGTGACATTGCTTCCCGCGCTGAAGGGCTGCGATGTGCGCCTGCGAACCATCGCCAGTGCCGGCGGTGTGAGCGGCGTCCATGCGGGGCGAAAATTCGGATTCGAGCAGGCCACGACGGACTATCGCGAATTGCTGTCAGACCCGGCGATCAACCTTGTCGTTATTACGACACGGCATGACCTGCACGCGAAGATGACACTCGAGGCGCTTGCGGCCGGCAAGCATGTCGCGGTAGAGAAGCCGCTTAGCGTGACGTCGGAAGAGTTGAACGAAATCCGCTCGGCATTCGCGTCGAGCGCGGGCCTGCAACTTCTCGTTGGGTTCAATCGGCGGTTCTCACCGCACGCGATCAAGATGCGGCAGTTACTGGCTGCCCGATCTCAGCCGATGTGCATGAGCATGATGGTTAACGCCGGTATCATTGGGTCTGAGAGTTGGGTTAACGATCCAACAGTCGGTGGGGGCCGCCTCATTGGCGAGGGCTGCCACTGGATCGACTTGATGGTGTACCTGACTGGATCGAAAGTCGTGCAGGTCAGTGCGACGCGCATGGGTGACGCGCCCGGCGTCGCGGTGCGCGACGACAAGATGACCGTAACGCTGTCGTTCGCCGATGGCTCGATCGGGACGCTCCACTACTTCGGCAACGGCCACAAGTCCTACGAAAAGGAGACGATGGAGGTCTTCTGTGACGGCAGGGTGTTGCGGCTTGAGAACTTCCGAACGTTGCGCGGCTATGGGTGGCCCGGGTTTTCAAACATGAAGCTGCGGCGGCAGGACAAGGGGCACGCAGAGGAGTTTCGGCAACTGATCGGGGCCATCGCGGGCGGCGGTCCGGCAGTGATGCCGTTTGAGGAGATTGACAACGTCATGCGTGCGACATTCGCGGCTGTGGAATCGGCGCATTTGGGGACGAATGTGCGAATAGGGCTGGAATGACAGGCGATGTGAATGCTTCCCGGCTCAAGGTGCTCGCGAAGTTCCGAGGAAGAGCCCTTCATCTCGGTTGCGACGATGCCGTGTACGTCTGCATTCGACAGGCGATCCATCGCTCCACGGATAACGGGCGAAGCTGGCAATTCGTCACTCGAATACCGTCAAGAGGATTGCGCGGCCTCCTTGGCACGACTCGGCTCGGCGCGCGCCTCGCCCGTCATGAAGTGAGGGCATGCGGCCGACTCGACGACGGTGGGATGGTTGCCTGCAATCGCGAGGGGGTTTTTTTCTCGAGACCGAATGATCCTCAGATGAGCCCTTCGCGCATTCCGGTCGGCGATCAGCCTCTTTCGCCACCGATGTGCATTCACGTCGGGCCCGACGATCAAGTCATCTGGGGTGAATACGACCCCAGCGATGCCCACGGCAAGCCGGTCAGAGTATACGTCTCCGAGGATCGTGGCCGGACCTTTGAGATCGCATACGTTTTCGCCGGCGGGACTGTGCGTCATGTCCACAATTTTCTATTTGATCGGCGATTGCAGAAATACTGGGTACTGGTGGGCGACGTTGGCCAGGAACCGGGCATCGGACTCCTGGCCAAGGACTTTTCGAGCATCGAGTGGATTGGTAGGGGCGAGCAAAAGTATCGCACCGTTGAGGTCTTTGACCTTGGCGATCGACTTGTTTACGGAACCGACAGTGAACTGGAGCCGAATCGCATCGTCTCACTGGATAAGTCAACTGGAAAGGTAACGGAGCTCAGGCCGATCGAGGGCAGTTGCATTTACGCCTGCCGGTTTGGAAAGTACTACGCGATTTCGACGACGGTCGAGCCATCGCGCGTGAATTCCTCTCGGGAAGCGGCACTGTATCTTTCCATTGATTGCGATCGTTGGGAACGAGTATTCACGGTTGAGAAGGACCGCTGGCATCCGGTCTATTTTCAGTTCGGGTCCATCGTATTGCCGCGAGGGGTCAGTAAGTCCAACACCGTCATCTTCAGCGGGCAGGCCCTCCGCGGAATTGACAACCGGGTTATCAGCGCCGAATGGACCGGGGAATTCTGAGATTTCAGGGAATTGGCCTCGGCGCATTGGCGCCAGATTCCCATCGTAGCTTCGGCTATTTGCGGAGTTCAATCAGCAGGTTGGAGCCCTGGCTTTGCAAGAGTGACTTGATGAGCCAGCGAGGCCAGAGACCTTTCACGATCGTGAGCAACAGCGACCGGTGTTTCCGTTCGCCGACATTCCCCTGTAACAAATCGCCCATGGACAGTAAAGGTCGGATCCGCACCCGGGAGAACCTGGAACACATCTGCCTGGCCTCTTTAATGGTGTAGGCCTTGGTCCCGGGGCTCTCAAGGTGACATGCGAATAAATCGGTCAGGCTCCGCCACGGCTTACCTGCCGCCAGGGCGAAACGACCCCACAACATGTATCCCATGACCGAATACCTGTGGTAAATCATGATGCGTGCGAGCCCGCCGGGCCGAAGTACACGGTGGACCTCGTTAATTGCCCGTGGCGTGTCCGGTGAGTGATGCAGTACTCCCCACGAATAAATAAGGTCAAACGAGTGGTCCTTGAATGGAAGGTTTTCCGCATCGCCCTGGCACAGATTGGACTTCATTCCGTTGAAGGCAAGTCGTTGCGAAGTAAACCGCGTGGCGGCTTGCGTCAGGTCGATTCCCGCGAGGCTTCCGGGCTTCGACTTGGCCCATTCATGGTGATCGGCGCCCATTCCTACGCCAATCTCCAATACGTCTTTACCGCATGCGTCCTCAAACCCGGCGAATTCAAGAATGTACGGCTCAAGCCGGTAGCGCGTCTTCGCCTGAGCGTTAAGTCGGTCGCATAAATCGGCGCCGGCCGCATAAGACGCGCCACAAGCATGAGCATCCCAGTACGCCTGTACATCGTGCTTCAGGGCTTCGTTCTCATTCTGGGCAGTCTCACGATTCATTGAGTTCTCGGCCTGTTCGTTTTCCGCCGGCGCCAGACTTTATGTTCAACCTTCCTCATCATCCTATCGGTTTGATCATGACGGTAGTCCATGCTAACGAATCCCAAGCGTGGAGCAATTCCGACGCGACTCGTCGAAGTTCGACATTGCTGGACGGCTTGATACGTTAAAGTGATAGACATTTTGAAGACGTCACTTCGGACATTCACGCGCCTGCTGACACACCTGGGGACGGGCTGGGTCCTGTACCGCGGAGGTATGGCCATTCGGAAGCGAAGCGGCGCCCTGCGGCGACGGTTCGATACGCCCGCCTGGGATGCCGTTTCGCTCCGAGAACTGTGTCACGATGGCGTCCCTGTTGATGCCGCCGAGTATTCAAAGTTTCGAGCATCGAGTCCCGCGACGTTTTTCTTTCCGCTCGGAGAGCCGGTTTCCTCCGACGCACTTCGGCGGGTAGTCGGCGAAGCAGGCGTGCGTCGAACACTCGACATTGCTGACGATTTCTCGGCTGGAAGGTTCCTTTACTACAGTAAGCACGTACACGATCTCGGATGGCCGGTGAACTGGCTGAAGAACCCATTTACGGGCGGTCAGCACGAGAATCATACGCACTGGTGCGACTACCCGACGTTCTCTCCAGAGCTGGGGGACATTAAGGACGTCTGGGAGCCGTCGAGATTCGCGTGCGCATTCTGGCTGGTTCGGGCCTACGCGATGACCGGTGATGATAAGTACGCCGTCGCGTTTTGGGAGATGTTCGATTCGTGGTGTGATCAGAATCCGCCGAATCGCGGGCCGAATTGGAAGTGTGGGCAGGAGACGGCGATCCGCGTCTTCGGGTGGTGTTTTGCCCTTTGCGGTTTTGGGCGGAGTCCGGCGACGACGCCGAGCCGCGTGGCCGCGATCGTCAAGGCCATTGCACTTTCGGCAGAGCGCATCGAAGGGCACATCGAGTACGCCATCTCTCAAAAGAATAACCACGGAATCAGCGAAGCAGTGGGGCTGCTCACCGTCGGCCTCTTATTCCCGGAGCTGAAGCGCTCGGCACGATGGCTTCGTTGGGGTCGGGAGGTGTTCGAGCAGGAGGTTCTGCGCCAGGTCTATGTTGACGGCAGTTTCGTGCAGCACTCGATGAATTACCATCGCGTGATGTTGCACGATTGCCTCTGGGCCGCGCAGCTTTGCGATCTTGCGGACGAGCCGCTTGCCGACGAGGTCCTGCTGCGAATCAACCGGGCGGGCGAGTTTCTGTTTCAGATGCTGGACGTTGAAAGCGGGCATGTGCCGAATTACGGATCGAACGACGGAGCGCTCGTCCTGCCTTTTTCGTCGTGCGATTACCAGGATTTTCGCGCGACGGTGCAGACGGCGCGATATTTTTCCACTCGACGGCGATTCCTGTCCGACGGCCCCTGGAATGAAGCTCTGCTCTGGCTCTTCGGCTCCGAGGCAGTTGCAGGGGCATCGTTGCAGAGTCGCCCGACTTCCCAGCGTTTTGACGCCGGTGGCTATTACACGATTCGCGGTCCCGAAAGCTGGTGCATGGTTCGATGCCACGGCTATCACGACCGTCCGGCACATGTGGACCCGCTTCATGTGGACCTTTGGTATCGAGGTGTGAACATTCTCACCGACAGCGGCACTTACAAGTACTATTGTCCGGAGACGCCGGGACTCGACAAAGACTTCAAAGACATCCAGGCTCATAACTGCGTGGAGATCGGCGGCAGGGGGCCGCTCGATTCAGTCACGCGGTTTCTATGGATGCCCTGGCCTGCGGGAAGATGTCTGGAATTCGACCAGGATCGATTTGTTGGCGAACATGATTCCTATGAGCGCGACCCGTGGTGGGTCACTCATCGGCGCAGCATTCAACTTTCGGACGACGGCAACTGGCTCATCCGCGATGATATTGAGGGCGATGGACCACAGCGGGTGATTCTGCGCTGGCACCTTGCCGACCTTGATTGGACGCTGAAACCTGACGATAAGTGTGTTACGGCAGTAGTTGGAGATCACCTGATCCGAGTCGAGATTGAGGCCCCTTTCAACTGTTCGCTAAAGATACGGCGCGGAGAGGATGAACCCGATCAAGCGGTGGGGTGGCAGTCGCTCTACTATGGGGAGCGGACATCTCGCCCTACGCTGGAAATTGAGTTAAACGAGAACCTCCCTGTCACCCTGGTGACACGTCTGCTCTTCCGGATGGAGCGACCATGAAGCTCATTTACATTCATCAGCATTTCGTTACCAACGAAGGCACGACCGGGACGCGAACCTACGATGTGAGTCGCTATCTCGTGCAGATGGGGCATGAAGTCACGATCGTCTGCGGGCTGCATGATCAAAGCAATCTAAAACGAATGGCGTTCTGGCGGCTGTACCGAACGGAGCGTATCGACGGGATCAAGGTCAGGATCTGCAACGCCTATTACAGCAATAAGCAAGGGGTGCCCGCTCGGCTCTGGGCGTTTGTCAAGTTTGCCCTCGTGGCGCTGCTGGTCACGGTACTGGAGCGCCGGGCCGATCTGATCTTTGCCACCAGCACACCGCTCACGGTCGGTATCCCCGGCAGAATTGGAGCGGCTGTCAAGCGCATCCCTTACATATTCGAGGTGCGTGATCTTTGGCCGGAAGACCTGCTCGATGCCGGACGGTTGAAGCCCGGTCTTCAATATAAGGTGTGGGAGTGGATCGAGCAGTTCAGCTACGCGAAAGCGAAGAAGATACTCCTGGTCTCTCAGGGTTTTCACGATCGGCTGCTTGAACGGGGAATGTCGCCTGATCGATTGAAGACGATCGTCCTCGGCGCCGATGGCAGTTTATTTCGAGACGTCGCTCCCAACCACGGTTTCTTTGAGCAGCGTGGACTCCAGGGCAAGAAGATTGCCATCTACACGGGCGCCCATGGCGACGCCAACGGTCTGCCCCAGATTCTCGACGCCGCCGCGATGCTGAAGGGCCGTCCGGACATTGCATTTGTCCTGATGGGGGAAGGAAAAATGAAGGAAGCCCTGAAGGGCGACGTTGCGGCACGAGGGTTATCAAATGTTCATCTGTTGGACCCGGTGCCCAAACGGGACTTGCCCGGAATACTGGCCGCCTGCCACATAGGGCTCATGATTCTTAAGCAGATTACACGCCCACGCTGGGTCACGCCGAACAAGATATTCGATTACATGTTTACCGGAATTCCCAGCATTGTGAATTTCGCAGGGACAACGGCGGAGATGGTCGAGGCCGACGGGGCTGGCTTTGCCAGCAAGCCCGGCGACGCCGAAGACCTGGCGGCGAAGGTTCGCCGGCTCGCGGACAATCCAGACGAGCGGGCCGCGATTGGAAAGCGTGCGCGAGAAGTTGCGTATGCAAAATATGATCGACGAATGATCGCGGAGCAGCTCGCCGAAGTTTTCGAATCGTGTCTGCATTAAGTGACGAGAGGGCCCTGTGCATCCCCAAGCGACTAAGGCCGCCCCATCTACCGAGCCGTATTGGTTCAACAGGCTTGCACGTCCGGATGAGCAGGGGCTGATTCTGGAATTGGTCCGCGCTGTTCATGGCAATTCGTATCTTGAGATTGATGACGCGTACTTCCGATGGCGTTATCTGAACGACACGCCGTTTCGAGCGAGTGTCATGCTCGCGGAGTACGACGGCCGGCCCATCGGCATTCAGCCCATCGCGATTTTCGATTGGCAGTGGGGCTCGGCCGTGCTGAAGGGCGCGATGTACACGGGCGTTCTGACTCACCCGGATCATCGGCGCCGGGGCGTATTTCGTTCGTTGATTGACAGCAGTAACGCACATGCGGCCCAAGTCGGCGCGCAGTTTATCATGACGCTGCCCAACGATGCGTCGTTGCCGGGCTTTCAGAGGTTCGGCGACTGGCAGTATCCAGGTCTCATCCGCCTGATGCTCAAGATTGTCGATTTGCGGGCCGCGGCGGATGATGTCGGTCTGCGCCCACTCGGGTCGTTGTTTCAATGGATTCCCTCAGTCGCGTTCAGACGAAAGCGCGCAGCGTGCAGCGACGACGGACTCTCGTTCGAGCGAGTGACTGAGTTCCCCAAGGAACTTGACTCTGTTTCCGATCAGTTTGCCGAGCATGCCGGAAGCCTGTTGATTCGTCGCACGTCCGATTACCTGAATTGGCGGTATGCGGCGCGGCCGGAATCGGCATATCAGTTATTTGTGGCGCGGCGGCGGGGCGATTTCGCCGGCGCGGTCGTGACATCACATGGTGTTCGAGCGGGAGTCAAGGTCGGGATGATCGTGGACCTGGTGAGCTGCGCCGACGAGGCGGTCGTGCGGAGTCTCATCCGCTTTGCAGAGAATGACCTCAAACATCGCGGGTTTGGAATCGTCACATGCCAGGCAACGAGTCCAGCATTGCTTCGGACGCTTCGTTCTGAGGGCTTTCGAAACGGCCCGCCCGCGCTCATTCGAAAGCGATTTCACTTCGTTTACCGACGAACGGGCGTTGTCGGCCTTCCGCGCGACCCCACGGACTTGTCTAACTGGCATCTCACGTTTGGCGACTCGGATAATGCCTGAGGCATTATGCACTTCGAGGTCGCCGACTTAGCCCTTTACTCTCATTAGCGTTTTTTTCTCGGCGATCACCTGCTTGAGGATCTCGTTCAAGCCCGTCTTCGGCTCGAAGCCGATCACGCTCTTGATGCGATCCAGGCAGGGGATTCGGCGCATCATGTCGTCAAACGGCCTTCCATAGGCTTGCTCGTAGGAGATGTACTCCTTGGTACTCTTGCTGCCGACAAGCTCGATCACACGATCGGCAAGCTGATTGATCGTCACTTCTTCCGTCGAGCCGATGTTGTAGACTCGGCCCGGCGCCTCCGTTGAATGCATTAACGCGATGACTGCGTCGACCACGTCGCCGACGTAGCCGAAGCAGCGCGCCTGGGTACCGGTGCCGTAGATCTGGATCGGTTCATTGCGAAGCGCCCGCTCCACGAACCGCGGAATGACCATGCCGTACTGGCCGGTCTGCCGGGGCCCGACGGTATTGAAAAATCGGACGACCACGACGGGTAGGCCGAACTGCTGGTGATAGGCGAGTCCCAGGAATTCGTCGATGGCCTTCGAGCAGGCGTAGGACCAGCGAGAGAACCGAGTGGCCCCCAGCACTGTGTCGTCATCCTCCTTGAACGGCACCTTTTCACTTTTGCCATACACTTCACTCGTGGAAGCGATCAGGACGGGCTTACGAAACTTGTTGGCGATGTTGAGTACGACTTCGCTGCCGTGGATATTCGTTTCGATGGTGTGTACCGGTTGCTCGACAATCAACTGAACACCGACCGCCGCGGCAAGGTGAAAAACCATGTCGCACTGCTCGACGAGCATGTGCATCACCTGGCTGTTACGGACGTCGTCCTGAACAAAGCGAAACCGGGGAGCCTTCATCACCGCATCCAGGTTCCGGAGGCTTCCCGTCGAGAGGTCGTCGAGCGCCGTGACTTCGTCGCCCCGAGATAGGAGGCGATCCGCCAGGTGTGAACCGATGAAGCCTGCGCCGCCCGTGATGAGTGCTTTCATGTATTCCTCGTCATTCCCGAACGAACATTAAGGATGGTCGGCGGGGCCTTTCCCGAGGCTCGCCGGGCCGATTCGATCGGAATGACCGGTATGGTAGCCGTCCGGGGGAATGTGCGAAACCTCGCGCAGACGCGCGGCCGCGAGCAGCGGAAGACCTAGTTCGGGGCTGCGGGAGGAATAATGTGCTCATCGATCATTCTCTTGAGTTGTCCCCGCGCGATCTCACTGGTCTGCCCGGCACGTGGATCATTGGCGATTGACTCCAAGAGTCTCCGGGTTTCCTCCGGCCGGTGGAGCGGCGTCCCTTTCGTCTTGGGTGCGACATAGAAGTAGGCCAACATGAGGCGGGGCCAATAAGGATTCTCGGGATCGTCGATGACCTGGAGCAGTTGATGCTCTGCGTCGGGCAGATCGTTGAGCATGTATTTGCAGGTGCTGAGATAGACGCGAGTGCCGACTTTTGATGACCTTGTGGCGATTCGAAGCGCTCCTTCGAGCGGTACGAGAGCGGCCTGGTACTCCTTGGCCTGGGTCAGTTCCTGTCCGCGTGACTGAAGTCGTGCCGCATAGACTTCCGTTACGACAAGGGCCAACAGCGGCGCGAGTGGGACCATGACCCAAAGATGGGCCGGACGAGGGCTCCACTTCATTGCCAGGCAGGTGTGAATGACCGCAAGCGAATAAGCGGGAATCCACAGGATCGGCAGGCGCGACAGTGCAGCGACCGTCGCTATCGCCGCCAATCCAGCCCCAAGATACTTCGTCGGTCTCTTGATCCTCGGTTCTCGCAGGCTGCGAATGAGAACAACGAATGAAAAGACAAGGCCGAACAACCATACCTCGGAAACGAACATCTCCCGAAATGTCGGAAAGCCCTGATCCCCGCTCCAACCGTAGAGATTGGCCAGCGACAGGCGGATGGAGCGATGATCCAGCAGTACGTGGCTGAGGATCGACGTACCCGCGACCAGGTAGAGAAACGGATTCTTGACACGCCCAGAGGCGAGCAGGACAAAGGCGCAAAGCGTTACTGTAATGATCAGCCAGGGCTGATTCGTGACGGAGTGAGTCGAAAACTTGCCCGGCGCCAGGAGCAGCAACATCCACTCCGAGATGTCGATCAAGTGGGCGAACAGGATAACCAGGCCGATCCACATGAGGCCCAGGATCCGACCCGGTGGGCGGGACTTTGGCCCTGCCGCCAATGTGAGGCCGACAAGAGTATGACCGATCGTTGCCATCCGCCGATTCTCATTTTCAGTACTGCAAAGTGCGATTTCGCAGATAGAACCGTTCAGTCACCGTACACGCCCTGTACGCTTGGGCCGACATCAGCCATCGACTGACCGCGATACGCGAGATTCTGATGATACCCGTAACCGGCTGCATGGTCAGGCCCGGGCAGTGCCTGATTGCCGCCCAAACAGGTTGACAGTCAGTCCGAATTCATGACTTCGCGGGCGACTCCGTATCACTTTTAGCAACTCCTAGTCGTGACCAATCGGTCGAATCCGGTCGGGCCCCAAAGGCTTCGCCAAGCTGGACTGCCCTGCGGCATCCTCGGCTGAATCTAAATGCTTAGCGAGAGGCCATTTATCAGGTCGATATATGAGTATGCCGGCCTCGGTTTCTTGATGCTCGTCGGGCATTCATGCGGCCGGCGTGCGTAGAATCAGCAGGAGCGCCTGGTCGCCCAGGGGAGATGGTCCATTGTCAACCGAGGATGCCGGAAAGCCCGCCCAGCTTGGGGGCGACGAGATTGCGGCCGTCGAAACGCTGGCCCAAAGCAGGAAGCGTATCACGGAAGAACTCGCGAAGTCCATCGTGGGGCAGGACGAGGTTCTCGAACAATTGCTGATTTGTCTCTTCTCGCGGGGTCACTGCATTCTCGAGGGCGTGCCCGGCCTCGCCAAGACTCGGGCCATCCGCGCCGTGGCCCAGACGCTGAGTCTTTCGTTCAACCGGATTCAGTTCACCCCGGACTTGATGCCCAGTGACATCACAGGCACCGAGATCATCGAAGAAAACAAGGCGACCGGCGTCCGACAACTTCGCTTTGTCAACGGTCCGATCTTCGCCAACGTCATTCTCGCGGATGAAATCAATCGGACGCCTCCCAAGACGCAGGCGGCGCTGCTTGAGGCGATGCAGGAATACCAGGTGACGGCCGCGGGCTTCACGCATCGTCTGCCTCAGCCGTTTTTCGTACTCGCGACGCAGAACCCGATTGAACAAGAGGGAACATATTCACTGCCCGAGGCGCAGCTCGATCGGTTCATGTTCAAGATTCTTGTGGGTTATCCGAGCGAAGAGGAAGAGCTTCGGATCATCAGCCTGACGACCTCGGGCGGCGAAACTCCGCTGCAGCGCATTTTCAACAGCGATGACATTCTGGCCATTCAGGACATTGTCCGTCGCGTGCCGTGCGGCGACCATGTCATGCGTTACGCGATGCGCCTTGCACGCAGTTCGCGTCCACAGGAACCCGGCACACCGCAGTTCATTCGGGACTATGTAAGCTGGGGCGCCGGTCCTCGTGCCTCCCAGTACCTGGTTATTGCGGCGAAGGCCCGCGCCATCCTCCACGGCCGATTTCACGTCACAGTGGAAGACATCACGTCCGTGGCACATCCGGTGCTGCGACATAGACTCGTGACCAATTTCAACGCCGAGGCTGACGCGGTCGCAACGGATGACCTCGTGGCACGACTGATCAGGGAAACACCGAAGGATGCAACCCCGGCGCTGGACGCCGTTGGGGCCGATCGCGTCCTGAATCGATCGTCGTGATGGGGGAGGGTTCGCCGCGTGGATCATACGACCGAGAGTTTTCGTAGGTATCTCGATCCCCAGGTGCTGGCCCGAATCGGTGGGCTGGACCTGCGCGCGAGGTTGCTGGTTCGCGGCTTCCTGAGCGGGATGCATCGATCTCCCTCCCACGGCTTTTCGGTTGAGTTCGCTGAACATCGAAAATATGCCCAGGGGGACGATCTGCGATTTCTCGATTGGAAGGTCTACGGCCGGACCGACAAACATTACATCAAAGAGTATGAGATGGAGTCGAATCTTCAGCTCCTTCTGGCCGTCGACTGCTCGGAGTCCATGGGCTACCGCTCGGCGGAATCAGCCTGGTCGAAGTTCGACTACGCGACGACGCTCGCGGCTTCGATCTCCTACCTTGCATTGCGACAGGCGGACTCCGTGTCGCTGGCGACATTCGATTCCAAGACGCATCGGACCAGTCGAGGGTCGAATAATCCGGCCAAGTGGAAGTCCATTGTTCATGAACTTGCGGCGGCCACGACCGTCGGGCGGACTTCGTTTCGCCACGCGCTGGATGAACTGGCCGAGAGCACCCATGAGCGACACCTCATCGTCATTATCAGCGACTTCCTGGGACCGATCGAGGAGATTGCGGCCGGCCTCAAGCACATGCGTTACCGTCGACATGAGCCGCTTGTCATGCAAGTGCTCGATCGCGCTGAAATGACTTTCCCCTTCAAGACACCGACACGTCTGGTCGGTCTTGAAGAGAAGGATGTCATGCGCGTCGAGCCTCGAGTCATGCGCGAGGCCTACCTGACCGCGCTGCGCTCATTCATGACTGAGCTGCGCCGGCGTTGTCACGACCAGCAGGCGGATTACGCCGCTTTCGATACGAGTAATGCCGTCGGTGGTGCACTGGGAACATACCTCGCGGCGAGGGCTTCACGGGTCCGGCGCTAGTGCGCCGTACTCAGGCGAATTTTCGGTGACTTGCGATAAACACGCAGGCGATTGCCGCGCAGAATGGGAGCGAGTGTGTCGTTTGTTCACACAGGCATGATGATCGCGGCTGCGGGACTGGCTGGTGTCCCGCTCCTGATTCATCTTCTTAGTCGCCGCGCCTATCGCACCGAGCCCTGGGCCGCCATGCAGTTCCTGGTCTCAGCACAGACCGTCACGCGCCGGCGGCTGCGCATCGAGCAATGGCTCCTCTTGGCGCTTCGGATTCTCACGGTCCTCCTGGTGGGACTGGCACTGAGCCGACCCTTTCTCGCCTCGTCATCCATCATCGGAACGCTCGGTCACGCCGCCGAGTCCAAGGTCATCGTATTGGACGACAGTCTTTCCATGCGGGCCCGACGAGATGACGGCGCATCAGCTTTTGAGGCCGGATTGGGTGTTGCCCGACGAATCGTCGATTCCTCGGATGCGCGGGATGCGATCGGCCTGGTTCTGGCGTCCGCTCCCGCGAGGAGCGTCATTCAGCGGTGCACGCGCGACCATCAGGCGGTACGGTCGGCCCTGGACGCGCTGCAATGCTCCCTCAGAATAAACGACCTGAACGGCGCAGTGGAGGCCGGCGCTGCAAGTCTTGATGCCGGAGACGATCCATCAGGGTCGCGAAGTTGTTATGTGATCACCGACATGACCGCCGGCGCATTCGCGCAAGGCAGCTGGGCAGAAGCCGCATCATCAGCTTCGATCGCGAAAGTCAGCGAATCCGTCGATCGTCTGATTATCCTGGACGTCGGGCCGAAGTCCCGGCGAAACCTGGCGATCAAGGGGCTCAATCGGGTCAGCCAGGTCATTGGCTCGAAGCGTCCTGCCACCTATTCCCTGGAGCTCGCCAATGAGTCCGATGAGGTCATCAGTTCCCTGACGGTTTCAATCGGGCTGGATGGCGTAACGACGAGGAAACTACAGCTCGAGCAAATCGGACCCTGGCAAACTGTGGTGGAGGAGTTTGAACTGACGCTGAATGTCCCTGGTCCGCACAGGATCGTCGCAAGGATTGAAAATGCCGACGATGGGCTGCCCGAGGATGACGTTCGCTTCCTCGCGGTGGATGTCGTCAATGAGATGCGCGTTCTTTGCGTTCAGGATCTCCCGACTTCCAATGCAGAAGCCGAGCCGTTGTTCTACGTCCGGGCTGCTCTCGGGGGTCGCGAATCGGCGGATGATCGGGATCGGCTTTGGATTCGTACCTGCTCTGCGCATGGCCTCGCGTCCGAGGTGCTATCGACTTACGCAGTCGTGATTCTCGGCGACCTGCCACGCATCAGCGTCGAGACGGGCAGGAGACTTCAGCAGTACGTCGCAGCCGGCGGCGGATTGATCATCGCCTTGGCCGATCGGGCATCGCCGGAGGGCTACTCGGTGCATCGCGCTGGCGATGCTGGCTGGCTGCCCGTTTATCCGGGCGCTGTCGTGAGGGCGGCCAACCCCGCCCAGGCTCTGGGATATAAACTAGCCGATCCTCACAATTCCGCGCTACGTGACTTTAATGACAACCCTGTGGGCGGACTTCAGCGTGCAATCGTCACGGCCTACCGAGAGGCGCAGTTGGCAGACAAGCCCGGTTTGCAGACGTTGCTTGCTTTTGCGGATGGCTCGCCGGCGCTGGTCCAGCAACGGGTCGGCCGCGGTTTGGTTCTATGCTGGCTCACCAGCATCGACATGTCATGGACCAACCTCCCCGGAAAGCCGGACTTTGTACCATTGATGCTCAATCTCGCGCACCTCGCGGCGTCGGGTGCATCGCGAGAAGTGAACACCATGATTGGCACGGACGTCGCCTGGACTTTTCCGATGGAGTCGGCGGGCGATCGTCTTCCGGTTGTCACGCCGGGCGGTCACACGTATCAATCCGGATTGCTTGCCGTCGAGGGCGCCGCCGTCATGACCGTTGAAAAGGCGGGCGAGTCCGGCTTCTACACAGCCGGAGCGGGAGTGCTACGTCGTTTGGCGGCCGTGAACTGCGATACGAGTGACAGCGATTTGTCACGGGCTTCGATCGAGCAGGTTCGGCGAGCCTTGGGCGCCAAGGTTGAAGTTGTGGCGGAGGCAGGGATTGCGTCGGCGATCCACCGGACCGCGCCGCCGAGAGAATTCGCTCAGATCATGATGATCTGTCTGCTTGCCGTGGTCGTAGTTGAGACCATTGTTGGGACGGTGCTTGGCGGCGCGCGATGAACGAAGTGATTCACTGGCTGCTGGGTCTTGATCGAATCAGGCTTGACGACTCCGCGCCGATATCGTTTCGCTTTGGGACGCCTCCCGCGCCGTGGATCATGCTCTTCGGCGCAATCATCACCTCAGTCGTCGTGATGTTGTCATATCGCCGCTACGAGTTGCCCGTGCATTTGCGATGGCTGCTGGGAGTATTGCGATTCGGCATCATCTTGAGCGTCCTGTTCGTCTGCGGGCAGCCGCTTCTCGTGTTAAGCCGAGTGCGTACGGAGCCCAGCTTTGTGGGCATTCTCATCGATGAGTCCGCAAGCATGTCGAACTCGGACCGGCTCAAATCGCAGACCGGACTCGCCGAAGCCGTCAACCGGTGGAGCCTGGCGATGCAAGCGCTCGCAGCAGAGGGTGGGCTCATGCAAAGGCTCGTCCAACGACACGAACTGGGCCTCTGGGGCTTTGGACGATCCGCTTCCGCACTTGGAGTTGGAATAGAAGAATCGGGACTTTTGAAAGTAGCCGGGATACTACGCGGCATCTCACCTGAACAGGATCAGACTGATATACCGCGAGCCATCCGCCAGGTGCTGCACGAATCTCAGGGACGCCGCGGCGCGGGACTCATTCTCATCAGTGACGGTTCGCAGACTGAGCAAGAAGACTTGGAACCGATCATCTCGCTGGCCCGTTCTCGTTCTATTCCGATCCATGTCCTTGCCGCCGGTTCGCCTGAGCCTCGACGCGATCTGGCGATTACTTCACTTTGGGCCCCGGAAGAGGTCTTTCTCCGTGATACCGTCTCCGTTCATTATGAGGGGACAGCGAAAGCAGTCGCGCAGACTGTGGACTTGACGATTGAGCTTCGTGACGAGGCGGACGGTGAACTTCTCGTTTCGCAGGCGCAGCCACTTCCGGCGGGCCAGGCTGAGTTTGCGGGCGAACTGCAGTTCGCACCGGGCGTGAAGGGCCGTAGAGGCCTGGTCGTTCGAGTGGTTCCGCTGCCGGACGAGGAGATCATCGAGAACAACGAGGCACGAACAGGCATCAATGCCCACGACGAGAAGATCGGCGTTCTTTATGTCGAGAAGCAGCCGCGATTCGAGTACCGGTACCTCAAGAACCTGATCCTTCGCGAACAGAATATTGAGAGTAGTTGCCTACTCCTCGATGCATCGCCGGGCTTCCCGCCGGAGGGAACCCGTCCGATCCGGCGATTTCCGGACAGCATCGAGAAGCTCGGGCACTACGACGTCATCATCCTCGGGGATGTTGATCTTCGGGCGAACTGGATTTCGCCGGCACAGCTAACGATGCTGGCGGACTATGTCTCCGTGCAGGGAGCCGGCATCGCGTTCCTCGCAGGGGAGCATTTCATGCCCGCCGCGTTGGAGCGTACGCCTCTGGAGAAGATCCTGCCGGTCGTGATTGAACGGGGAAGATCGTCGACCAGATCAAGCACGTTGACCGCGGACTACCTGCCGGAACTGACGATGGACGGTCGAGCGAATCCGATCTTTCGGTTGGAGCGCGAGGCCGAAGCGAATGAGCAGACGTTTCGAGGCATGCCCGGATTCTATTGGTTTTCCAAGGTCGCCCGCGCGCAGTTCGGCGCCACGGTACTCGCAGTTCACCCAACAGCATCAACACAGGCGGAACCGTTGCCATTGGCCGTCTTGGGTCGATACGGGGCAGGTCGTACCTTCTTCCTTGGCACGGACGAACTATGGCGGTGGCGACAATACTCCGGAGATACCTACTATGAGAGTATCTGGCTGCAGATCATTCACACGCTTGCCCGCGGTCGAAAGCTCGGTACCGCAACGCCATGGCAGCTCCAAACGGACCGTCGACGTTACGAGCTTGGTCAGGAAGTAAGGATTTCACTTGAGTGCATTGAGTCCGGCCCGTCGTCCCAGGGCGCAGACCTGGAAGTATGGGTTAAAGACGCCCATGGAGCGCCCGAGGCTCGCGTGACGCTTCGGCCCGTCGAAGGATCAGATCGAGTATGGGAAGGCCGCTTTGTCCCGACTTCGGAGGGCAGCCTGTTCCTCACGATGAGTGTCCCGGGTCACACGGTCCAACCGAGTGTTCTGAGTCGCTCCATTGTCGTCGAGCGACTTGACCCAGAGATGTCCCGACGGGAGGCCAATCACGACTACCTGCAGCGCATCGCCGCCGGAACGGGCGGCGTATTTCGGCGACTCAGCGACGGCTACGCGGACCTGGCCGACATGATTCCCGATCGCAGTGTTCAGATTGCGGACGATATCGAGGAACCCATCTGGGATTCACGATTGATGTTTGCACTTTTGATAATCATGTTGACCTCCGAATGGGCCATTCGCAGGTGGAAGGGGGTCGCATGAGACGGGAGCCGGATTTCGCGGATGCCCCAGAATCGGCGGCAGCGACCCTTCGGGTGATTAAGGGGTTGCGTTTGCGGCTGCGAGTTTTCCTCGCCGCTGATGCAACTGGCCGCCTGCTGACTGCAACCATTGCGATCGGCTTGCTTGTCGCGGTCCTGGACTGGCTTGTGCGTTTTCCTGACCTTGTGCGTCTGTGCATCCTTTTGCTAGGCGGCGGTGTCGCTGCCGTCTGGGGATGCCGCAAGATCGCACGGCCGCTGCTCAGGCCGATTCCGCTCGATCAACTTGCTCTGGGGCTGAGAGGATTGCCGGCCGGAATGCGCGATGAATTGGCCAGCGCCGTCTCATACCTTCGTGGAGCAGGGGACGGCTCAGCGGAACTATGGCGGCGCGTCTTCGAGCAAGTCGGTGGCGCGGCGGAGCTGCTTCAACGAGGACGGCTTCTTAGTCATCGCGGGCTCATCCAGACTTCCGCCGCGCTGGCGGCAAGTATGCTGCCGGTCGCAGCATTCGTGTGGATGGCCCCCGACGCAGCTGCGACGGGCGCCGCCCGGGTGTTCCATCCATTGGGCGGTGACGAGTGGCCTCGAAGTCGGCAGATCGAACCATTGACCGCGGATGCCGTCGTTGCGGTCGGCGAATCGTTCACGGCCCAGATGCGGCTTGTCCGGGGAGACAAACCGAATGTCCGCGCCTATCTCCATTGGGCGCCTGGCAATGAAACGAAGCAACGAACGCTCATGCGACGCGATCCTGACGGCGTCTATAGACTGGTGTTGGATAACCTGCGCCAACCGATTCGATACTACTTCGTCGCCGGCGACGACGATACCTCGGAGCATGCAAGTCTCATTCGCGTCGTTCGGCGACCCGAGATTGAGTCGATCACCATGGACGCCTCTCCGCCCGATTATGCCCGCCACCTGCCCACACTTCGCGACTCACTGGATGACCGCGTGGCGGAGGTTCTCGAGGGCAGCCTGGTGTCAATCGCGGTTCGCCCCAGCAAGCAGCCGGCGACCGATGCCGATTCAACGATTCGTACCGTCAATGAAAGCGGCGAATCGCTCGAACGGCCGCTGGTTCAATCCGACGACGGGCGACTTCGCGTTGATTTCGAAGCGCGTGTGCCGATCCGATTCGACGTTTCTCTGGTTGACCGATACGGGCTGCGATCCCGCGGCGGTGAGATGTATCAACTGATCGTCAGGTCGGACGAGTCTCCGCTCGTTTCGATCGTGCAGCCGGAAAACGTCATCGAGGTCACCGCAGACGCTGTCATCGCCATGCGCATCAAGGCGTCCGACGATGTGGGTCTTCAGTCGCTGACCTTGTTTGCCTCCAGGAACAATGCTCCGCCCACCGTCATTGCCGAGCTCATCGGCGATGCGTCCGGGCAAATCACTCACCCGCGTGAGCTGACAGCGGATCATGACCTGTCGCTCAAGGCCCTGACCGCGAACATCGACGACACCATCGAGTATTACGCCGAGGCTCGCGACGCCTATATACATGATGGACGAACTCACGATCCAGTCCGATCTCCGGTTGGTCGCATTCGAGTTGTCTCCTCGGCCCGGATCGGCGAGAAGCTTCGGCTTGATCTTCTGAGCGTTCGTGAGCAGCTGCGCAGACTCATGACCAGCACCCAGGGATTGATGAAGCGCACTGCGGCGCTCGAGGTTGGGCCGGCGGCCGATGTACCGCTTTCGGACACGCAAAAGGCCGATTCGCGGCAATTGGCATCCGATCTCGATCGACTCGGAGCGGCCTCCCAGGCATCTGCAGAGTCGCTTGCCCTGATCTACCAGGAAGCGCTGCGCAACAGCGAAAGCCAGTCAGGCACGGCTCAACAGGCTCGTCGGCTGGCCGGCAGATTAATGAGAGAGTCCTTGCCCTCCGCGCGGCAGGCACAGGAAGCCGCATTCGAGGCGGCGGAAACTTCAGCGACCTCGGCGCAACTCGCGGGTCTTCGTGCTGCCATCGCGGCTCAGCAGGAATTCGTCGATTCGCTCCGTTCTGTTCTTTCAGAGATGGAGCGATGGAATCAGTACGACGACCTCGTCAGGCAGTTGCGCGACGTACTCGATCGGCAGGAGTCGCTCGAACGGGAATTCGCGTCAAGCGTCTCTACATCCACAGAATCGAGTGAGTCGGCATTGACGGATGAAGAGCAGCGGCGTGTCGGGGCCGCGCTGTCTCAGTCGCTATTGCGCTCCGATGCGGCCGACCTCTTCGTCGCGATGGATGTCTTTGCACAAAAGAAGGAAACCGCCGATCGCCTCGCCGCCGAATCCGTTCGGGCCGCGCTGGCCGTGGCCAGTCAGGAGGGCGTTCTTGAACGAATGGACGAGGCCGTCGGCGCGGGACAGGCCGGCCAATTCGCCCGGGCCGTTGAGCACCAGAGAAACGCCGCCGCGGGGCTGCGTGCCGTACTTTCTGCGCTCGACTCAAAGCCGGACCGCGAGCTCGCGGAGCTTTCGAGAGACCTGAAGAACATCGTCGCCCGGCTTGATCGAATCATCTCCAGTCAACAGACTTTGATCGAGCGGACCCGGGCCGCGGCCGCGGAGGGCGATCCGACCGAGGAGTATGAGGTGCTCGCGGATCGGCAGTTCAGCCTTCAGTCAACGACCGGCAACTTGCAGAACCTGCTCAAGGCCGAGCAGCCGGACGCCCGATCGGTGGGCGAGCACGTGCGGCGCGGCAGGAAGGAAATGGGCGCTGCCTCACTTCGCCTGGAATCGCTGTCCGGCGAGGAGGCCGGCGTGCACCAGCTTGCCGCAAAGGATGCGCTGGAGGCGGCCAAGGACGAACTGCTGCGCATTGAAGATCGCGTGGATGAGGAGATTGGCCGGCGGTCACTCGATGCCATGATCGAGGCGCTGCGCGGAGTTCGCGCCAAAGAGCAGGCTATTCGGGCGGAGACTTCCGACATCGCCGCGCGCGCAAGCACCGACGGCGATCTGACCCGGCCCGACATGTTCAGGCTCGCCCGGCTTGGAAAACTCCAGCTCGAGCTGGTTGAGCCGCTTCGCCCGCTGGTGGAGAAGATGGGGGAGAGCGTCGTCTATACGCATGTCCTGACCGGAGTCGTCGCGCGGATCGAAAAGGCGGCTTCGCTCTTGTCGGGTCACCAGGTACATGAATCCTTGCTTGAGGAAGACCGGATCATCCGCGATTTGGGCTGGCTGATCGATTCCGTTGATGAGGATGAACGGGCGAACGATCCCACATTCGTCCAGGACTCTGTCGACGCCGGCGGCGGCGCGGCAGGCCAACCGACCGCAAGCAAGCCGGTGCCGAAGCTCGCTGAGTTGAAAGTCCTGCGAGCCATGCAGGCTGACGTAAAGAAGCGAACAACCACGCTGGCCCAGGAACTGCCGGAAGCTGACCGGCGATCGGAGACTCAGATTCGTCAGATAGAATTGCTTGGGGCGGCTCAGTCGGAGATTCAAGGGCTCGCCGCGCGAATGATCGCTGATGCCGAGAAGGAGGCCAAGAGCAAATGACAACCGCTTCTCTCATGCTCATCTTCCTGTTTGCACCGTCTGACGGCGGTCAGCAGCCCACTACGGCCCCTCAGCGTGAGTCGGCATTGCCGACGACTCGGCCGTCGGACATCGTGGACCCGGAACTGGTACGCCGGCTCTTGGGTGGGCAATCTACCTCGCTTGACACGGTAGACGAGACCCTCGCAAAGCTGGATCGTGCGACCGAGCTACTTACCCGACAGCGCGATGCCGGCGTAAAAACTCAGGAAGCCCAGCAGGAGGTGATCGCCGGTCTTGACAAGTTGATTGAAGAGGCGAGAAAGAACCGCGCTGCGTCGCGCGGCGGGGCCAAGTCGAAACGCCGGCGCGAGGAGCGATCCGGACAGCGTCAATCATCATCGCGTCGCGCCTCAGGATCGGCAGCGCCGCACCCGACGGGGGAGGGTGAGGGAGGCAAGGCGGCACAGGGTCCGGATGCCGACAAGAAAAAGCAGGGCCGCTCGGTTCAGGGCGAATTGACGCGGGGATGGGGTTTCCTTCCGCAGCGCGATCGCGAAGAGATCGCCCAGGGGTTCGACGAGCAGTTCATGGAGAAGTACCGGGAGGAGATTAGACAGTACTATCGCACTCTCGCAGAGCAGGCACGGATGGCGCATGAGAATGACTGACGAGTTTCAACAAAGTAAGTCGTCCTGCTCGCTGCGGGCGTGCGTAGCCGCGTCGACGATCCTGATGCTCATTTCGGCGCCAGTGATCGCTCAGTCAGCCGATCAGCCCCCGCCGACCCGGCAAATGACTCGCATTTCCGACGACGGCGCGTCCTCATCGAAGATGCAGGAGTCCATCCATCGCGGTCTGGAGTGGCTTGCCCGCCGACAGGAGAAGGATGGCTCGTTTGGGTCGGATTCGCAGTATGGTCGGCACGTGGGCATTACGGCACTGGCGTGCCTGGCCTTCATGAGTGAGGGCAGCGTCCCCGGCCGTGGTCGTTACGCCGGAAACATCGATGCGGGCCTTAAGTTCATTCTCAATTCCGCCTCGGAGCAGTCAGGCCTTGTTGCCGCCGAGACTTCCTATGGGCCGATGTACGGTCACGGCTTCGCCACGCTTTTCCTCGGAGAGGTCTATGGCATGTCCAGCCGGCCGGACCTGCGCGAGAAGCTTCAAAAGGCGGTCTCTCTCATCGTGCGAACGCAGAATGATCAGGGCGGCTGGCGCTACCATCCGGTCAAGGCCGATGCCGATCTTTCCGTGACCATCTGCCAGATCATGGCCCTTCGCTCGGCGCGCAATGCCGGCATCGCCGTGCCGAAGAGTACGATCGACCGCGCTATCAAGTATGTTCAGGACAGTCAGAATCCTGATGGTGGGTTTCGCTACATGCTCGATTCCGCAGGCTCGATGTTCGCCCGATCGGCCGCGGGCGTCGCGGCGCTCTTCTACGCGGGCCTCTACGATGACGAATCCATCCGCAGCGGCCTGGCGTATCTGGAGAAGTTCACGCCCGGCAAGGCGCAGGAGCAGACGCACTATTTCTACGGTCACTACTACGCGGCCCAGGCGATGTATCTCGCAGGCGGAAAGACATGGAAGAAGTGGTGGCCGGCCATTCGCGATGAGCTCATTGAAAAGCAGACCGATGAGGGCTACTGGCATGGACAGGCGGGCAGCGAGTACGGTACCGCCATGGCACTCATCATCCTGCAGATCCCCAAGCAGACGCTGCCGATCTTTCAGAAGTGAGGCCGTCGCGGTGCAATTGACATGACGATTTTAACCTATCTCTTAATTCACCTAATAACGACGGGTTTGGTCGGACAGGCCCAACCGACTGTTTCCGTGCAGTCCATCGATGGAATGGTCTATCGAGCCGACGCCGCTTCCATCGCCGCGCCGGGCCCATTGTCTTGTCGCGACAAGGACGGTTCCGAGTCAAACATCGCCTGGGAGGATGTCGATGTTGTACGGTTTGAGAGTCAGCCCGCCCCTAAGACTGCTGCTGCCTGGGTCGTTTCGTTGCATTCGGGAGATCGCCTGTATGGGGAGATCATTGGTGGCGACCTCAAAAACCTTCAACTGAAGCATGTCATACTGGGCAAGTTGGACGTCGCGCTTGCGGATACATCCCGGGTCCAGCGGGTTGCGGCAACCGGACCCACCGAACCCGTGGCCGGCAATGAAGACCTTCTTCAGCTGACAAACGGCGACTTGCTCCGTGGAGCCGTTGCAGGCTGCGCGAGTTCCGGCGTCACTTTTTTCGACGGCAAGAAAGATCGGGAGTTGCGCTGGGCGGATATCGCGGGAATGCAGTTAGCTGTGCTCGCCCGGCCGCGAAGCGCGGGCCTCAGATGGATCGTCACGCTGACCGACGGGACATCGCTGGTGGCCACGGCATTTCAAAGTAAGGATCATTCCGTATCTGTCACCACCGGCTTTGGCGGGAAAGTGATCGCTCCGATCGGGCAGTTGGCTTCGATTGAGCCGATCGGCGGGCGCAGAGCCTGGCTCAGCATGATGGAGCCCGTGGAGTACAAAGCGACACCCTACTTCGACATTCGCTGGGGCTTCGAGCGAGATAGCAATGTCCTGGGCGGGCCCTTGCGCGCTGCCGGCGAAACATACACACGGGGAGTCGGTCTGCACTCCGCGTGCCGAATCTCCTACGCGCTCGACAAGCGGTATCGGCGATTTCGCGCGGCCTTTGCCTTGGATGACACCGCCGGACCGCTCGGCGATGCCGATGTCCGCATTTTGCTCGATGGTCAATTGCTCGCGGATTTGGAACACGTCAGGAAAAAGGACGCCCCCAGACCGGTCGACGTGGACGTGACCGGCGGCGAGGTTTTGACGATCGAGGTCGGCTTCGGCGACGGCGGGGATGTACAAGATCGGGTGAATCTGCTCAACCCGGCGCTGATTGCGAAGTAGCCGCGCCGGGAGGCCGCGTGGTCCGCAGATTCGTAGCGGATTCCTTGATTCCGATCAAAACCTTCTTGAGATTGGGATCCGTCACGTACCGCAAGACGTCTTCCGCCAGCAATGCGGATATTGGATCGAAGTTTGACTCCCGTGCGGCGAGTGCCAATGCGTAGATACCGCCTTCGCTTGCCCTCGATTCGCTCGGAAGCGTTGCGAGGGCAAGCAATACCGATCTGCTGATCTCCTGAAGGTGTGTGCTGCACAGTGTTCGGAACTCTGTCTGCAACCGTTGAAGGACCTGCTCCTCGGCTTGTCCGTTCCGTAGGTACTCGAAGATGAAAGCCCAATCCGGCAATCGATCTACGGACGACGGACGTTTGACTTTGGATGCCGCCTCTCGAAGAAGCTCAGGTTTGCCGGCGAGGGCGGCCGACCACGCAATCCATCCCCATGATTCGCTGGGGTCGTCGGATGTCTTCTGGAATTCTCGCCAGCGTTCAATCATCTCTTCGTATCGCTGATCCCGTTGAAACAGCTCGCTCAGGCTGATCATGGCATCCCAATGAGTGGGATCAATCGAGAGTAGGTCGCGGAAGCTTCGTTCGGCATCGTTGCTATTTCCCAGTGATGCCAGCAGGGCGGCACGATTAAAGAGAATCGCAGTGTTCCGCGGCGCGCGAGTTTTCAGGATGTCGTACTGGGTCAGTGCGTCGGAGCTCTTATTCATCCATACGAGACAAACGGCAAGATTCAACCGAGCGGAATTGTCGTCAGGAAACTCGCTGAGGATCGACTCCAGATGTCGCACCGCCTCGTCCCAGCGGCGCTGTTCCATGAGAAGTTCCGCAAATCCGAACCTGGAGTCGCGGGAATGCGGGTTTGCAGCCAATGCCCGCTCGAAGTAGCTCATGGCGGCGTCGGTCCACCCGTCGAATTGATGAAGTCGAGCAAGTGCCGCTAGAGCCGGGAAGAACGTTGGGTTCACGTCCAGCGCTCGTTCGAAGGCCTCCCGTGCCTTCTGTGATTCGTGCAGCGATTCCAACACCTGCCCCAACCGGTATCGCGTCATCACATGATCGGGAATGCGTTTGACGGCGATTTCGAGTTCCTCCCGTGCCTTTTGAAATTCGCCCTTGAGGCGATACGCATTTCCCGCCGCCGCAGCCAGTGGTCCGCTCTCCGGCCAGAGTTTACGAGCCGTCTCGACTACACGAAATGCCCCGTCCGGATCGCCCTCGAAGTTGAATGCCTTGGCCAATTCCGCATGAGCAAGCTCTGAATCGGGGTACACCTGAACGACGCGGCTGTCGCGGCTCACCGAGCTTCTCCAAGTTGAAGTGAGCAGCCACGAATACGACATCCACGCGGCAAGCACCAAAACGATCGGCAATCCGACCAGTAGATCGGCGCGGACCCGCGAGAATCGCAATAAGAGTTCATCAAGCGCAGCGACAGCCGTCGCCGCCACGGCCAAATGCAGGCCAATGATCGGCAGGTACATGTACCGGTCGGCAGCCAGAAAGTTCCTCGCAGCACCCGCTGCGAGCAAAGGCGCGAGCAGGATCGCGAATAGCACGATCCCGACATAGGCGACTGGCAGCCGCTTCCTTGCGACCCAGGCCAGGGTCACGAGCAGCATGATTTCCACGATCGCGGCCAGCAGGTTCGGTGAGCCGATCGACGCATCGCCGGGCGGCGGCGACCAGGCCGCCAGACGACTTGGCCAGATATAGTTTTCCAGGTAGTACCGTGTCGCGAGCATTAAGCGCATTGGCATCGGCGCAACTTGTTGGGACTGCATTCCTTCGAGAAAGCCCGCCTCGTCAGTGGCTTGCACGGCGAGGTAGCTGCCGCCGACCGCCAATGCAAGAAGGACGAGATAGAGCGCAATCTTACCTCGCGATAATCGGCTGCCCTGTGCATAATCGCACCACGCGGCAGCAATCGGCACAGTCGGCATGACTTTCGACAAAAGGGCCGCCATCCACGTCACGATCGAAGCCGCGCCGGTCTCCAGTCGCGATGGGCCAGGACCGATGCACAGGCACAGTGTCGCCAGCGAAAATGTCGTCGCGAGAAGGATCATTCGGCCGCTGATCCAGGCGACGGGCTCCATTGCAAACGGGTGGCAGGCGAACATCAGTCCTGCGAGCAGCCCAACGCGCCGGCATCGTGCAAGCCGTGTCGCCAGAAGATAGGCCAGCACGGCGTTGATTGCATGAAGTACGACATTGGTCTCGTGAAACGGACGCGCGCTGACCGGAAACCGCTCCGTCGGTGTCGGCTCGGCTCGCGCGTAGTCCAACTGAAACGTCACCATCGGCAATGGCTGATACAGGTCGCCGTGCAATGTCGAAAACAGCTCAGCGGCATGGGCAGGCGATGGGTGATTGACGAGGTAATGCTCCGTGACCAGGCGCTGATCATCCCCGCTGAGAAATCCACCGTGGCGCGTCGGCCAGCCAAAGGCCAGCGCTATGGCGGCGACGATGAGCGGGCAGCCGAGCCATTGCCATCGGCGCGCCGGCATCGCAACCCCGTCCTCTATCGTCTCCAGCGGGGGCTGCATATCATCATGGCCAGGAGCAATCGGCATCAATGAATCTTACGCGGCGGATAGTCAACACGCGACACGGTCCCCTCGAATTCGGCGGGAGGTGTCTCATCATGGGCATCCTCAACGTCACGCCGGACAGCTTTAGTGACGGAGGAAAGTTCCTCGACACCGAAGCCGCGATCATGCACGGCTGTAGAATGCATTCCGAAGGCGCCGACATCCTCGATATCGGCGCCGAATCAACAAAGCCCGGCTCGGAGGGAGAGGATGACGACGTTCAGATCGACCGGGTTGTCGGGGTCATTCGGGGACTGCGAACGGCCGGCGTTGGACTGCCGATCTCCATCGACACCCGCTCGGCATCCGTTGCCGCCGCGGCACTCGATGCCGGAGCCGACATGGTCAACGATGTGTCCGGCATTCGGCATGATCCGCAGATGCCGGACTTGCTGAGGCGGTCCGGTGTCCCGTTCGTCGTCATGCACATGCAGGGAACTCCTGCGACGATGCAGCGGTCTCCGCATTACGGGGACATCGTCGAAGACGTCGCCGCGTTTTTCACGCTGAGCGCTGCAAGACTTTCTCGTGCCGGCGTCGACTGCGACAATATGCTCATTGACCCGGGGATCGGTTTCGGGAAGACAACCGAGCATAATCTGACTCTGCTGGGCTCGTTATCGAGGCTGGCCGGGTCATGGCCGCTACTTGTCGGGCCCTCGCGCAAGCGATTCATCGGCGAGTTGATGGGCGACGATCGCATGGACCTGCGAGACGCCGGCACAGCAGCCATCGTCCTTCAATGCGCCTTGGCCGGCGCCGATATGGTTCGAGTCCACGACGTCGGGACGTGTCGAGGGCTGATCGACGCGATAAGCCCTCGCGCAATCAGCGGGTGATTGGCTAGACAAATGCAACCGGCGCTGCAACGGCCTTTCGGAGCAGCTTCAAATAGTCGTCTCTCGGGATATCGACGGCTCCAAACCTCTTGAGGTGCGCGGTCATGAATTGAATGTCCAGCAGCGCGAACCCGCGCGCGCGAAGCCGCTCGACAAGGTGAAAAAGTGCCACCTTGCTCGCATCGCGCCGGCGATGAAACATGCTCTCGCCGAAGAAAGCACCGCCGATCGAAACACCATAAAGTCCGCCGACGAGTGATTCCATGTGCCAGGCTTCCACGCTATGGGCCAGGCCCAACCGGTGCAATTCCCCGTAGGCCTTGGCGATCTCAGCGGTGATCCAGGTACCCTCCGGCCGATCCGCGCAGGCCTGGATGACCTCCCGAAATGCGCCGTTGATCCTGATTTCGAAGGGCTGTCGCCGAATCGTCTGCGCAAGTGTCTTGGGGACGTGAAATGCATCGAGGGGCACAATGGCCCGTGGATCGGGGGAGAACCAATGCAGCACGCCGTCGACTCCCATCGGGAAGACGCCCTGCAGGTAGGCGGAAATCAGCAGAGAGGGGGGCAGCTTGGTCACGTTGCGAACAGGCCGTCGCCGAGGACGCCAGGTTGACCCTCGCCTCGGCACCGATCTCACATGTACATTCCGCCGTTGACGCCGAGTACTTCGCCGGTGATGAACGACGCCTCTTCAGAAGCCAGGAAAACGACCGCGGCGGCAACTTCTTCCGGCTTGCCGAGCCGGGCCATCGGTGTCATCTGACGCACAACGTCGAGGTTGGCTTCCGGCACCAGGGCGGTCATATCCGTCTCAATGAAGCCGGGCGCTACGGCGTTAACCGTGACTCCCTTTCGTGCAAATTCGCGGGCCAGCGTCTTGGTCAGCGAGATCAATCCGCCCTTGGCCGCGGCGTAGTTCGCCTGACCGAAGTTACCGATCTGGCCGACGATGCTGGTGATGTTGATGATACGGCCCCAGCCCGCCTCGATCATGGGGCCGGCAAGCCGGTGGATAATCATGGCCGGGCCCGTCAGGTTGACGTCCAGGACTTCGTGCCACATTTCCCGATCCATTTTCACGAACGATTTATCGCGCGTGATCCCCGCGTTGTTGACCACGATGTGTACATGGTCGAAGTCCTTCTTGATCCGGGCGACCATCGCATCATTCTCTTCATGATGGGAGACGTCAGCCTGGTAAACGACCGCCTTGCGGCCGAGTTTGTGGATCTCCGTGGCCACCTCTTCGGCGGGCTCACGATGTGTGTGATAATTCAGCGCCACATCAGAGCCGGCCTCGGCCAGTGCCAGGGCAATGGCCTTTCCGATACCCCGCGAAGCGCCGGTGACGAGACTGACTTTGCCTTTGAGATTAATCATGGCCAATGACCTCCATTTCGCCGAACTTAACGGGGGCCGCGAAGCCCCACCCCATACATTCGTCTCGCCCGTTCGCGAAGATTTGATCGTACAGAGGGGCGATTCCGAACTGAGCCGCTTCGGCGGATACGCGGCGCATTCTACCGCGAGCCGGGCCGATGGTCCACGCCAATCCTGATTCGCAGCGAGTGACGAGGCCTCCTTCCTGGTGAGCGGCCGCACGGTACTTGCCGCCGACCCGAGCGCCAAGAAAACGAGGCGGGATTTGGCGATCTGCCGCGTTTCACGGTATCCTTTGCCTCCGGAAAACCGTTCATTCAAGTCCAGTTCAGGAGGATTCAGATGTACGCGCGATCGTTGTTTTCCGTTGGCTTTCTATTCGTCAGCGTCGCTTCCCTTCAGGCGGGGAGCCCTTCTCTTCCCACGCCGGGCAATGCTGCCGAGGAGGAATTCCTCAAGATTCATGATGCATACGTCTTGAAATTCAGACCGCTTTTTCGCCGTGCATCAACGGCATGGTGGGTCGCGAACACCACCGGTTCGGATGAGGCTTACAAGGAGAAAACGGATGCGGAGAACGCACTGGTCGAGCTTCATAGCGACAAGGCGACCTTTGCCCAGCTCAAGTCGCTCAAAGCTGACGGTCTCGTGAAGGACGCCGTGTCGGCAAGGGTTCTGGACGTGATGTACCGAACCTACCTCCCCGGTCAGGCGGATACCGCTCTACAGAAGCGCATCGTCGCCATTGAGAACGAGGTCGAGCAACTCTTTAACACGCACCGCAGCGATGTAGACGGCAAGCCGCTCTCCGAAAACGACGTCCGCAAGATCCTCTCGGAAACCAAGGATATGTCCGAGGCGGAGAAGGCCTGGAAGGGCTATATGGCCGTTGGCGGAAAGGTTGAGAAAAAGCTCAGTGAACTGGTCATCCTGCGAAACGAGCTTGCACGCAGCCTCGGTTTCAAGAATTTCTGGGTCATGCAGATGACGGTAGGGGAGATTGATGGCGACCAACTCATCAGGCTTTTCGACGAATTGGACGAACTGACCGCCGGGCCTTTCGCCGCCCTGAAGCGGCAGATCGACGCCGCCATGGCCAAGCGATTCGGCGTCGAAACAGGAAAGCTCCGTCCCTGGTGCTTCGGCGATCTGTTCTTCCAGGACGCCCCTGATATTCAAAAGGTGAATCTCGACGATGTCTTTGCCGATCAGGACCTGCTTTCCCTGACGAAGGCCTATTACGAGAGTATCGGCCTCGAGGTCTCGGACATCATCGCCCGCAGCGACCTGTACGAGAAGCCCGGCAAGAGCCCGCACGCCTTTTCGACGGACCTCGACCGCGAGGGGGATGTGCGAACGCTCTGCAATCTCAAGCCCAACGCCTATTGGATGGACACCCTGCTGCACGAACTAGGCCACGCGGTCTATGACAAGTACATCGATAAATCCGTGCCCTTTGTCCTGCACGAGGCGTCACACAGCATCACCACGGAGGGTTTTGCGATGATGCTCGGGGCGATGTGCAAGAATGAAGAGTGGCTGGCCAAGGTGCGCAAGGTCGAATCTGCGAAGGCGGTCGATGTGATTGCCTCCGCCCGGGCTCAGCTTCGCGCGGAGAAGCTGATTTTCTCTCGATGGGGGCAGGTGATCGTGCGGTTTGAAAAAGGCATGTATGAGAATCCCGATCAGGATCTCGGCAAGCTCTGGTGGGATTTGAAGGCCAGGTATCAGATGCTTCCGCCACCCGACGAGGTCAGCATGCCGGGCTATGCTGCCAAGATCCACGTCGTGGCGGCCCCCGTTTATTACCACAGCTACGTTCTGGGCGACCTCTTCGCCTGCCAGGTGCATAACACGATTGCGCGCAAAGTCTGTGGCGAAACCGATCTGCTAAAGACCTGTTACTACGGCCGCAAGGAGGCGGGGGCGTTTCTCAAAAAGGAGATCTTCGGCCCGGGTAATCTCTATTCGTGGAACGAACTAACCAAGCGGGCTACGGGAGAGCCGCTGACGGCAAAGTACTTTGCTCAGATGTTCGTGAAGTAATCAACGCGCGACCGCGCGGTATTGGCGGCGCGCACTATTCGCACGAAAAATTAGAATAGAAATCTCAGGCAGGAAAATAGACGAGCTTACCGTCGTCGGATGAAAAGCAATCCGCCCAACGCGAGCAGGCCGAGCGTAGCGGGCTCGGGGGTCGCTGTGATGTTGTCAAAGCCGAGCACGCCCATGATCGCGTCGCCCTGGCCGGCGCCGGAGGCCGGATCGGCATCGTGTCGCAGCATCAGCCGCGGCAACGCGCTGAAAGTCGCGTTGTAATCAAAGCCGCCGACGGAGACGAGGTCGCCGGGCAGCAGGCCGAGGACAATATGGTGCCACTGGCCGTCGTCTGGCACGATCACAGGGTTTAGTGAGGTATAGTCGCCACCGCCGCCGAAGAGACTCAGCAGACGCATGTGAACGTCCTGTCCACTCGTGTTGAGGATATCCATCTCGATAGCGGTCACGCCGGCAGTGATGTAATCGCCGCTCCACTGCAAATCGTTGAACATGGCCAGTCGGCTCGCCGGGCCTGACGGTCGATCTGCCGTAATCTGAATGTAGTTGTCGCCGGCGCCGGCAGGGCCGCCGGTCGCGATGTTGACAGGATTCGCGCCGCCGCCCCAGTTCATCAGCGAGCCATCCTCAAAGTCGTCAATCTGACCGAGGACGATCGTTGCCTGTGCGGCCGTGGTCATTGCGCCGAGCGCCAATATTGACGCGAAAACTACGAATTGGAATCGAATGGTGTGCTTCATTTCCCCGACTATCTCCCTTCGCTCCGCCCATCGCTATGGGATACGGCGGACCTGCTCCTTTACGGTACCCAGTATACCCCGAATGGACAGTGGATTGCAAGGTCCGAGACGACAATACGAGAAGTTATCAGACGTTGGGGCCTGCCCATTCTCCGCTAGGGAACTTCCTGAGAGTTGGCGCTGCCGGGAGGAAACAACCCGCCACCAACTAGGGGCAACTTCCGTCCAGGAGCCGATCCACGAACGCCGCCAAATCCGATGCGTCTAGTGGCACCCCGATCGGTGCGGCCAGATCGGCGCAGTTCGTGGTGGGAATCGAGCCAAGAAACATCTCGGCAAACACCTGTATATCGTGTCCATCCAGCGTCGTACCGGCATCTACATCGCCTTCACACGGGCACGGGACGATCGCAGTGATGTTGTCGAAATCCAGCACCCCGTTGATCGGGTCGCCTGTTCCCGGCGGGTTCGGCGGATCGGGATCGTGTCGAATCATTAGTCGCGGAAGCGCGCTAAAGGTCGCGACATAACTGAATCCACCGATGGGCGCGGTTCCGATTGGCAACATATCCGCGGAAAGTACGCCCAGTACGATATGGTGCCATTGTCCGTCATTCGCAACCGTGACGGGCACCGCCGAAGTAAAGTTTCCGCCCGGGCCGAAAAGCGCCAACACGCGAAGTTGAACGGGCACAAGGCTGGTATTGCGGACGTCCATTCCGATCGCAGTCACCCCTGTGTCAATATAGTTGCCGGACCATTGAAGGTCGTTCGTCATGGCCAGGCGACTACCGGGACCGATTGGTTGATTGGCGACGATTCGTAGAAAGTTATCGTCGACACCGGCTGGGCCACCGCTCGAGTTATTGGTTGGATTTGCTCCACCGCCCCAGCCCATGACGGTGCCGTTCTCGAAATCATCAATTTGACCGGCGGTGATGAAGGCGCTGGCCGGCGCGCAAAGGAGGACAACAATGAAAACGGCCTTGAAAAGAATGCTTGATGACGCTTGATGTGTTGTCATTGTCCCGAGTTCTCCTTTGAAGTGCGCAACTGAGCGCGGAGGATTCTGCTCGGGACGGTGTTGTAAAGCCTACAGGCAATCGGGCGTCCATTGCAAGCCTTCCGGCTTCGAAGTGAGTTGCAGGGAATCGATTAGGTTCAGAAGGTGTTCTTTTCGGGAGATCGCAGATAATCGCGCCTCGCCGAGGCATAATCCCCGGCCGAATCCGGAAGTGTCGGCACGTCTTCGCCAACCGAATCCGGCCCCGATGCGAGCGCTTGCTGCTGGATCCGCTTCAAAATCGGAATGCACCAGCCGCAGCCCGTTCCGGCCCCCAGGCAATTAGACATCTGCGAGGCTCGTTGCGGCTTTTCACGGCGGGCGAAGGCCAACAGCTTCCTCAGAGTCACATGGTAGCAGTAGCAAATCTGGTCGTCTTGATTCATCAATGCATCATAGTGCAGCCGACGGACCGGAAGGCTTTGCGAGAGAGGTCAGACCTTTGCCGGGCCCGCGGTGACACTCTCCCGATTGCCGGAGAACATGGCCATCGTGGCGGCGGCGGCTGAAAACAGAATCGTTCGGAACGGCGATCTGCCGTGGGCTCGACTGGCCCTGCAGTACTCGACGGATTGCTGGTAGGCCCCGTCATGAAATGCCGCTCGACCAGCCTGAAAGTAAACCCGTGACAATCGAGCGGCGGCCGAACGGGGATCTAATAAGCGACTATCGTGATGCTGTTCGTAGAACCGTTCGAGCACACGCGTCTTTACACCGAGATTGCGACTCATCAATTGCTTGCTCAGCCGATTGTCGTGCAATCTCCGTTTGGCGAGTGGTTCGCTGATGAGGCCGAAAGGCTGCGCCACACTGATGCGGAGCCAAAGATCGTAATCCTCGCAGACCGGCAATGAGGCGTCGAAGCAACCGGCATCAACGAGCACGGACTTTCGACAAACGACACTGGGTACATCGACGAAGCAACTCTCAAAGAGCCTCTGCGTGATCCATCCCTCGTAACGTGGCTTTGTGCGCCCGCTCACGGTCCTTCCTGCGTCGTCGACCGGGATCATCGGGCCGTAGAAAATACTGACATCCCCGGCCCCTTGAAGAGCCTTCAGGAATACCGCCAGTTTGTTCGGTAACCAGTGATCGTCACTATCCAGAAATGCGATGAACTCCCCCCGCGCCTCGAAAATGCCCCGATTTCTCGCCGCGGCCGGTCCCTGGCGCGCCTGGCGAATCAGGCGTGGACGGGCGGCATGTCCGCTGACGGCTGACGCGATATCCTCATCCGAGCCGTCGTCCACGACGACGACTTCGAAATCCTGAAACGTCTGCGCAGCGACGGAATCCAGCGCCTCGCGCAGGTAGCCCGCCCGGTTAAAAGTCGGTATGACGACGCTGACGATCGGCTTATCCATGTCCGGCCGGCTCATCCATGACGCAGCCTCTGTTGCGCTTGCGAGGCGGGCAAGGCTTCGCCGACCCGGCTCGTCGGGAGGGCCGCAAAGCGGTAGATCTTATCCTATGTCGTACGGAACTGGAGCCTGTCGGTCAAGGGACCAGCGACTTTCAGGCCCTCGGACCGTCTGTTTCAGGCATTGTTGAAAACCGGCTCATCGTCGGGCGAGCGACTTTCAGGTAGTCCGAAGTGCCCATGACGACGGAGTCGGTCAGGCTTCCTGCATTGAAGGCAATGCACTCATTCGCCGCCACCGTCTCGTCCACGAACAACTCAAACGGCAGGAGTGGCGGCCCAAACGGAGGCACACTGCCGGGCACCAAGCCGGTCATCTCCAGGAGTTCTTCTCTGGTTGCGAACCTCAATTTCTTGACACCGCAGAGCCGACGCACGGCGTCGGAATCCAGCTTTGCCGCCGCGCTAAGCACGAACAGCCTGAATACGTCGCCGGTCTTGATGAGCAGGGCCTTGCCGCCGATCCGAATATCCTCTCCCCGGGCCTCCGCAGACGCCTCGGAAGTCAGGGTCGGCCCGTGAGAGACTGTGCGGTAGGCCACGGCCTGCTCATCGAGGAAACCACGGATTCTGTCGAACAACGACTTGCTCAATTGAGCCCTCGCAATCGAACGCGATCGACTCGCTTTATTCGCAGCAAGAGAGACACCGACTCGCGGAAATACGCAAATACGCGGAAATGATAATAAAGCAGCATCAGCGGTAACAGGCAAAGGGTCTGGACTGTGGTCTTTCCCTTTCGGGTCCTCTCGTTGAACCCGATAGCGGCAATCGCGGCTGCAACGAACAGCAGCGGAAGCCACCGTACGAGTCCGGTCGTCAGCGCCAGGGGTGCCGCGATATACGCGAGTAGCAGCGGCAGCACATCGAGTCGGGGTAGAAGTTGATACTTATGCACCAGAAAGGCAGCGGCCTTTCCACCGGCCAGGGCGTGCCGAAAGAAACCACTCCGATCGTACCCGTGCACATGCATCACCCTTGCGTCCGGAACGACTCGCATTCGCCGGCCCTGTGCGCGAAACGTAAGAAACAGACTTTCCTCGTCGCAGACCGGTGAATCGACTCTCTCGCCTCGCAACTGGGATTGCCATTGCCCGTCCTCGTCGAACCCATGCCCCAATAACAGCGTCCGGCGCACCGCCATGTTGCCGCCCACCAGCCGCGGCGCATTGCCTTGTCCATGTACCCGGCAAGTTCCTGCAAGCGCCAGTTCATACATGTTCTCCGGCGGTGGCTCCGTCACGAGGCCCGTCACAGCCGCGACGTCCTCCGAGTCGAACCCCGCGACGAGTTTTTCGAGCCAGTCGGCCTCGGCGATGCAGTCGCTGTCGAGAAACGCCACCATCTCGCCCGATGCTGCCTGAATACCGCGGTTCCGTGAGGCATTTGCGCCAAGGTGCCGCTCATTGCGCAACCACCGCAGCCGAAGCGACGGTCGATCGTTCGAGAAAGTCGCCAGCATCTCGATGGTGTTGTCGGTCGAGCAGTCATCGACGACGATGACCTCGAAGTCGCCGAATGTCTGATCCGCAAGTGCCGCAAGGCATCGCGACAGTATCGCTCGCCGATTACAGGTCGGGATGACTACGCTGACCATCGGAATCTGATCCCTCGGCGGTGCGTCCACGATTGACCCCGCTGATCGAAATGGCCGTCGAACCGGCCGGCTGCTTTGACGATAATGAAAGCCGGCGCTTCGGTAAACCGTTGCCACCCAATCGGCGCGCTATGAAATCGGAGCAAACCCTTGCATCGCCGATCCTACAAGCACTGGACCCCGCGATATCTCGTCGATCGAATTCGCCTGGAGTTCTACGAACGCCTGCATCCTGACCATCCCTGGCTGACGAAATCGGCAAACGCGATTCTGCAAGGCCGATTACAGAACAACTTTCTCGGCCTGGAATTCGGTTCGGGCCGAAGCACCCTCTGGTTTGCCCGACGGGTCCGACATTTAACGAGCATTGAGCACGACCCGGTCTGGTTCCAAAACGTCTCAGCGATGCTTGCGGCGAACCGTATCGCCAATGTCTCGCATCTTCTCAGAGAGGTCGATCGTGGCGAGCAGGAGGCCGCGACGACCGGCTACCTGCGAGTCCTCGATGACTTCGCCGCCGAAAGCCTCGATTTCGTCCTCGTAGACGGCGTGTACCGCGCGGCCTGTGCCAACGGGGCGATCGACAAGCTCCGTCCCGGCGGGATGTTGATCCTCGACAACGTAAACTGGTATCTCCCGTGCGAGTCTCGCGCTCCCAACAGCCGCCGGCCGGCACAGGGCCCGATCAGCCAGGATTGGGCTCGGTTTGAGGATCGCGTCTCAACATGGCGACGGGATTGGACATCCAGCGGTGTCACCGACACGGCGATTTTCTACAAGCCCTGACTGTAACGAGACTCACCGAGTCGCGGATGCCGCGGGCTCCGATAGGTCCAGCCGTGAGATCACCCACGGTCGTTGGAGCCAATACTCCGCGACGTGCCCGACCGTCCACTCGATCGGGCAATTCATGGGAAAGAAAAACGTCACCCCGCGCTTCAGAAACAATTCCCGTCGTCGCGGCCAGGGCGTCTGAGGCGCGATCATCTCTTGCACATCCTCAAATCTTGCCTGCATATCCGGCACGCCGTTACTGGCGCTGATCGAGACGACCACATGGCAATCATACAATTGCACCAGGTCCATGCCTTCCAACGGGTCGGCAATGATCGTCGAGCCGGGCGGGACATGCGCCGCCAGAAAATCACGCATTTGTCGCATCCGATTCAGGTAACCATGTCGCTCCTCGACCGGCTTTGCGGCCGCTTCGATTGTCGTCCTCCACGTCAGCGGCGCTTCGTGCCTGGCATATAGAATTCCCGCCGGCACAGCGAGAAGGCCAAGAAGCGAGCCGACGAATCGATGCTTGATGCGCGGCTCGATTCGATGCATGAACGTCGGAGCGACCAGCGCGCAATACCCCACGATGAAAAAAGCGTCCAGCCGTTCGACCACCCACGCCTCGCCCGCTTTTCGAATCAGCAACGAGCAGACCGGCGGTATCAGCAGGAGTAATAAGCAGATTCCGACCGGGACCAGCACCGCGCATGCTTCCCGCCGTCGCCCGCCCGAAACAATCAGCACACCCGCGGCGGCAAACACCATGGCGCCCGGAACGCCTCCGAAGGCGTCGAGCACGGCGGATGGGCTTCGCGTCAGCGTACCGTCGTTTTGTTCCGCGAATCCCGCCGGAATTGCCGGCGCCGCCGCTCCGGAAGTGGGCGGAGTCCCCATCTTCGTCGTCCAGCGTGTGACAACTACGAATGGCAAGCCAATCAATAGCGACAATCCAACGACGACAAACCGCCGCCGATCATGCTCCTTTCGCATCGTCGCGAGCATCCATCGGCCGGCAAAAAAAGGACCGAGCATCATGACCGCGAAGACGGAGTAAAGCCCGTGAGTCTGGCCCATGACCAGCGCCGCCGCCGCCATCTTGATTGCCGGACGACTTCCGCAGTCCTTTTTCAGCGATTGAGCGGCGAATCCCAGCATCATCGGCAGGAGCCAGAAGGGCGCGAGCTGGTTCGGATAAACGGCCCACGTCGTCGGTCCGCGCATCGCCACGCAGAACAAAGCCGCGGTCCATGCAGCCCACTTGCTTCCAAAGACGCGCCACGCGAGGTAATAGGCGCCCGAGGTGCAAAGCAGCTTGCCCCACGCGAGGCTGACGAACCATGCGCCAAATGCATCCGTCCCAAATAGCTTCGCGCAGCATGCATACAGGGCGTGAATGATGTTCGTATGATAAAGCGGGAAGAAAAACGGCTCCGCCATGTACGGGTCGACGTTGGAGAGCCCGTGGTCGAGCAGGAATCGAATTCGCGCCAGGTGCACCTTGGCGTCGCCCCCGAGAAACGCTCCCGTCCTGAGACCGATGACCGAATCAGCAATGACGATGAGTAATTCCAGGCAGATGACGCCTGCGCACAGCCTGCCGATCTCCCGCCAGGCGCCCCCGCGACTCAGATCGATGATGCCCCAGGCGATCATCGCCACAATGGCAGCGCAAAGCACCGCAACCGGCGCATGCAGGACGTAGCACAAAATTGTAACCGGCGACAAGACCGCAATCGCAGCCAGGAACGACACGGCAATGACGCCGAGCAATCCTGAGTCCGCTTCCTCCCGGTCCACACGTCGCACAATTGCATAGCCCGGCAGGCAGAGCAGCGGCCAGAAGAGCAGCGAAAGATACATCTACGCACCGCTCCTCGTCCGATGCGTTTTCGGGGAGAGCAAGTATGCGATCAGACCCTGCACCATGCCGATCCCGCGCCAGATCGACCGCAGGAAACCAATCGGAATGAACGCCAGGTATCGAACGTCACGCATGCGGGCGAATAGTCGACCTGCAAGGGGCAAATGGAGTGCGGCGAGTCCTCCGGCGAGTCCGACAGGTATCTGCCAAAAGTAATCAGTCGCCAGCAATGGCCCGCAGGCGAGCATCAGGATCGCCAGCGGCGGCTGCGCATGATCCACCCACGTGCTGTAATCGTCACCCATGGCCGTATGCCGATAGGCGATATGCAAAAACACGCGCCAGTATCCATGATGACGCTGGGAACGGAGATATCGCCAAAGTCTCCTCGGGTGGAAGTGCCGAACGAGCGAGCGCGGCTCAAAACGCAATGCGTTCCCCGCCGCCGCCACGCGATATGCAAGTTCCGCGTCTTCCGCACCCGGCGAACCTCGGCCGTTGAATCGGCACTCGTCAAACCCGCCGACTTGCTCAAGAGTCTTGCGGCGATAGACCACGTTAAAACCGCCGAGAAAATTCACCCCTGACGACATGCGCCCGTGCCGCAGCATGATCTCCTCATGGATCACACATGCCAGCAATGATTCAGGGCACATGTTGCCATAACTGCCACCCACGCCGGCGACCTGGGCATCAGACAGGTGGGGGAGCAGCAGGTCCAGCGCATCAGGCCTCGCGACACAGTCCGAGTCGATGAACCAGACCAGCGGCGTCGTGGCCGCGCGCCAGCCGATATTTCTCGCCGCCCCCGGACCTCCACCCGAACCCGTCAGGACTTTCACCGGGAATTCGCCGGCGATGCGGGCACTCGCGTCGGTCGAGCCGTCGTCGACGAAGATGATCTCGTGCAGGTTACAGCGGCCCGCCTGCAAAATGGTGACGGCTGCCTCAAGGCAGTCGTGCAGCGTGCCTGCGCAGTTCCGACCGGGAATGACAAGAGTGACAGCGTCTTCGTCCACAATGCTCGGAATGTAATCAGTTCGCGGAGTCGTGCAATCGCGTGAGCGTCTCCAGGCTCCTCAGAGCGGGAACGTATTCGGGATTGATGTCCAGTGACGCTCGATAAGCATCGATCGCCTCGGGAATCCGGTTTTCCGTCTGCAGGGTCCACCCCAGCCCGTAATAAGCGGCGAAATGTGACGGGTCGTACCGAATCGCAGCGCGATAGGCGTCAATGGCTTCTGGTCGGCGGCTCTTCTTGGCAAGCGTGTTCGCCAGATTAAAGTATGCCTTCGCCATGACGGCAGGCGGCGTGGACGGCTTCGCCAACTGGATACCGTCCTGATACTCGACGATCGCTTCGTCATGGCGGATCATGCGCGTCAGTGCATTGCCGGTCACGATGTACGCCTCGATCTCCCCCGGGTCGATCGACTTCGCGGCGGCCAGTGCATCAATGGCTTCCTGATCGCGCCCGGCTTCGTAGTACCCGTTGCCCTGGTTGAAGGCTGCCGTCCACGACTCCGGTTGCAATTGCGCCGTCTTCCCGTACTCTTGCGCGGATTCGAGGCTGCGACCAAGTTTCCCAAGCGTCTGCGCCAGGTTGGAGCGAGCCTTGGTGTCGTTCGGCGCGATCCGAGTCGCAGCTTCCAGATGAGGGATGGCCTTCTCGTAATCTCCAGCGACGTAGTAAGCGACGGCAAGATTGTTCCGCGCCCGGGAATGCTCCGGAAACCGCGCCACAACCGACGACCACATGCCGATCGGATCGTGATAGTCCTGGTTTCTTGAGTAGCTCCGCGCTCCAAGAGCCGCCGCAACAGCCAGAATAGTCCCGACTGCGATGGGTTGCGCAGCCGTCGGGATCATCAGTCCCGCCCGGCAGATTCTCCCGAGGATCCACCGCCCCCCGAGTACGAAGAGAGCGGACACCGATGCCAGCGACAAGTAAATCCGGTGCTCAAAGATGACATCCTTAAGCGGGACAAACGAAGAGGTCGGCAGAAGGACGAGAAAAAACCACACGAACACAAATCCCAGCGCCGGCGTCCGCAGGTACACGACCACCGAGCCTACGAAGAGAACGATCACGACGGTAATTGTCCCGATTGCTTCACCCGGCGAGCTGACGATGGGCCATTGATAATCCAGGCAAAGCGCATCCGGCCAAATGGCGAGGCTCAGGTATTGAAGAATCACGCCGGGCTGCGTGAGTAGGTACTGAGTCGGCGTCATACCCGCGATCGAGAATCCGACGGTCGATTCAGCCTCGGGAGCCGTTGAGAACACGCCACGAACGACGCCCGTCGCCACGAGAATGAGCCATGTAGCGGCGAGTGACAGATGCAGCCATCCGCGCTGCCGCACAACGTCCCGCCAGCTCTTCGCAAGAAACGCCCTATCGTAAAGCACCGCCGCCGCCGGTGCGGTCACCATGACCGGCTTGCACAGCATCCCCAGGGCGCATGCGGCGACCGTTGCAACCGTCCAGCCGATCCGGTGCGTCCCGGTTGCGCAGCGAACCAGACAATAGAGCACCAGCAGGTAAAACAAACCCATCATCGACTCGCTGCGCTGAATGATGTATGTGACGCTTTCAGTCTGGATGGGATGAACGCCCCAGAGCAGCGCGATGGCGAATGCGGCCCATAGCGATGAGTCTGGTGAGCGGAGACTGTCGCCTGAAGTCGGACTGCCGCCTGGCGGCCCATCGACGGCGAGTGCGATGCTCCGGCGAACGAGGGCGAAAAGAGTCAGCGTCGCCAAAACGTGAATCAGGAGATTTACCGCGTGGTATCCACGCGGCTCAAGTTGGCCGATTGCATGGTTCAGCGCGAATGAGAGATCGACCAGCGGGCGTGCCGAGCGAATAGCGTCACTAAATGAGTACAAGCCCTTCGACTGCGAGGCTGTGACGATCAGATTGTCATCCAGCAGCATCGCGCCGGCGAAGCTGTTGGCGTAACTGGCGATCACCGCGAGCGTCAGCCCGACGGCGGCGACGAATTTCAGCCGATGACCACCATTTTCTGACCGGGATTCCAAGCCGTGATCCTCACGAAGGCCCATCGACTCAGTCGATGTCATCCAGCACGAGAAGTGTACGTCTCGTAACATGAAATTGCACCCCCGGGAGTCGCCCGCTTCGATGTGGATTCGCGCGATCGAGTGCGGTAGCATCAGAAACCGACTGCCCACATGACGTTCGTCCGAGAACTGCACGAGCCATGCACAACAATCCGGAGAATCCAGCCGTCGGCCGATCTTTCATTCGAGAAGTGTCGGTGTTCGTCGTTGTACCGGCCTACAACGAATCCGAAGTGATCGGGCAAGTCGTCGAAGCGCTGAAGCGAGACTATCTCCATGTCGTGGTCGTCGACGACGGCTCGACGGACAATACCCGTGAGGTCGCCAGGGCCGCCGGCGCCCTTGTCCTGCGACATGTGATCAACCGGGGCCAGGGCGCTGCGATTCAGACCGGTATCGACTTTTCCCTCCAGTCCGGCGCAAGCCACATCGTGACCTTCGACGCCGACGGCCAACACGATGTGGCGGACATCGCCCGGCTGCTGGAGCCTATGCTGCGGGGTGAATGTGAGATTGCGATGGGCTCGCGCTTTCTCGGTGAGGCAATCGACCTTCCCGCATCGAGACGGATCATGCTGAAGCTCGGCGTCCTATTCACGCGATTCACCAGTGGCGTCAATCTGTCGGACGTTCACAACGGACTGCGAGCCTTCTCTCGCAAAGCGGCCGAGCGAATCCACATCCGGCTCGACGGCATGGCCCACGCGAGCGAATTAGTCGATCTTATTCACCGCAGCGGCCTGCGTTACAAGGAGGTTCCCGTCACCATTCGCTATACCGAATACTCTCGCGCCAAGGGGCAGTCAGCCCGGGGCGCGATTCGAATCGCCTGGCACTATCTGCTTGGAAGGGTTGTACGATGAACGGATATCAAATCATCGCCGTCAGCATTCTCGGCCTGCTTCTCCTGGTAAGCCTCGCCGCCATGTTTCGCGGCTGGGCCACGAGGCGTGAGGGCGCGGCATGGTCCGGGATTTTTCTCGCTGCGATCGTAGCCACCATCAGGCCGCAGATCACCCAGGACATCGCCAATGCCCTCGACATCGACCGCGGCGCCGATCTCGTCTTTTACTGCGGCGTCCTGGTCATGATGATCGGTTTTTGGATGACCTATCTTCGAATGCGCCGCCTTCGCCGTGACGTCACCCTCCTGGTTCGCCACATCGCCATCCTCGAGGCCCGAGGGTCGCTTGCCCCCGTTGATCATCCGTCGCCTGGCGGCCAATAAGCCGGGAATCGCCGCTTTCCTGTAAGCCTTGCCACGCTTCCCGTTTACATCTATATCTGTGCGTCGCGGTCGAGCGTTCGCCCGCCTGTTTTGGCATTGGAACTCCACTCCATGATAACCGCCGCTATGAAGTCTCCCGCCGTCCAAACTCCAGTCCCGCTGCTTGATCTCAAGGGGCAGTACGCCGCCATTCGAGATGAGATACGCGCCGCCATCGATGCCGTCTGCGATTCGCAGCGCTTCATCGGCGGCCCCGAGGTCGTCGCCTGTGAAGAGGCCGTCGCCGCCTACTGCGGCTGCAAGTATGCCGTCGGAATGAGCAGCGGCACCGACGCGCTCTTGTGCAGCATGATGGCCATGGGGATCGGACCGGGCGACGAGGTCATCGTTCCGTCTTTCACCTTTTTCGCCACCGCCGGCTGCGTGAGTCGACTCGGCGCCAAGCCCGTATTCGTCGATGTCGATCTCGACACCTGCAACACGACGGCGGACTACATCGCGAAGGCGATCACCCCGCGGACAAAGCTCATTATCCCGGTGCACCTGTTTGGCCAGTGCGCGGATATGGACCCCATTATTGCTCTGGCGAAGTCGCGCAACATCCCTGTCATGGAGGATGCCGCACAGTCGATCGGCGCCACCTACAAGGGCAGACAGGCTTGCGCCATGGGTGACGTCGGCACGCTCTCGTTCTTCCCGAGTAAGAATCTCGGTGCATTCGGCGATGCCGGCATGGTTTGCACCAACAGGTCTGACCTCGCCGATCGCATCCGCATGTTCCGCGATCATGGGGCTTCCCCGAAGTACTACCACAAGTGGATCGGCGGCAACTTCCGTCTCGATGCCCTCCAGGCCGCCGTGGTGCGGATCAAGCTGCGGTACCTGTCCGGCTGGTCGAAGCAGCGCGCCGAGAACGCCTGTCGATACGCCGGCCTCTTTGCCGGCAGCGTGGTTCGGCCGCCGGTCATCGGCGAATCCAACATCTCCATCTTCAACCAGTATTGCATTCGCGTACCGAAGCGCGATGAGCTTCGCAAGCACCTCGACGCCCACGGCATCGGTAACGAAGTCTATTACCCCGTCCCGCTCCACCTGCAGGAGTGTTTCGCCTCGTTGGGCGGCAAGCCCGGCGACTGTCCGAACGCCGAGGCAGCGGCACGCGACATTCTTGCCATCCCGGTTTTCCCCGAGTTGACCATAGCGCAGCAGGAATGCGTGGCGGCGACGATTCTCAATTTCTACAAATCCGGGGCGTGAGGATCGCTACCTTGACGTTGCCTGCCGGCTCGACGGTTGACCTCCTAAAGGCCTACTGCTGGCCGCTCGCGGTTGCGCTGGCCGTTACTCTTGCCATCTGCCCCTTCGTTAAGCGGGTGGCCATCAAGCTCGAGCTTTTCGATCGTCCCGATGGCGGCCTGAAGCCGCATCAAGCACCGATTCCCTATCTCGGCGGCGTCGCCATGTACCTCGGCTGGGCCACGGCCCTCGCAGTCGTGTACGCGCTTGTCCCCGAGGTGCGCAAGACGCTGCCGTGGATCGTGGTGGCCGGTACGGTTCTCATGCTCACCGGCCTGCTCGATGACATCCGTCACCTCTCGCCGAAGGTTCGTTTGCTGATTCAGGCCGGCATGGCCGCCATGCTCGTTTACGGCGGCATCGGGCGTCACGCGTCGCGGGCCCTGCTTGTGCCGATCCAGTCCATCGCACCGGACCTGATTCTTTCCGAGCCGTTCGTCGCGGCGGTCAGCGTCGGCGTTTGCATTTTTGCGCTGGCCGGCGCCATGAACGCGACCAATTTTATCGACGGCCTGGACGGCCTTTGCGGCGGCATCCTCGCCATTGCCTCCATCGGTCTGGCCCTGGTGAGCCTCGTGCTGCATCGGCTGGACCCCTCGCACGATCCCAGCGCCGCCGTCCGCTTTGCCCTCTGCGCCGGCGTGCTCGGCGCCTGTCTTGGCTTTCTGCACTACAACTTCAATCCCGCGTCCATCTTCATGGGCGACAGCGGCTCGCTCCTGCTCGGCTTCAACGTGGCTGTTCTTCTTCTCCTGCTTGCCGAGCAGCCCCATCACGCCGGATATGCGACATGGCGGTGGCTTGATGCGGGCCTGATCGTCTTTGCATTTCCGGTTCTCGATACGGCCGTCGCAATCACGCGGCGATGGCTGCGCCGCCGTCCTCTGTTCGTCGGTGATCGCAGCCACCTGTACGATCAACTTCGCGATCGCGGCCTATCCGTGCGAAGGACCGTGCTGACCTGTTATGCGATCGGCCTCGTCTTCGCCTTGCTCGGTCCTGCGATCTCGCGACTGCCGGCGATTCTCCTCTTCGCGGTCCTCATCGGGATTCCGTCGGTCGCGGGCATTCTCTGCAGGCAATTCGGACTGCTCCGCGTTGACGACACGGCCTCACGCTCGGCGACCGCCCGGCACGGCGATTCGCGCTCGGGGTTGTGACCCTCGCGGGTTTTGGGCTACAATCCCGCGGCCGGGGTCGGGTTACCGAATGGGCTGCCCGCGGCGATCGGGCGAAAGGAAGCGCTGCCGTGACCAGCAATGTTGCCTCACTTCGCAGGCGTCTCTCCGAAAATCTTAAGAAGGTCAGGGACCGTATCTCCGCGGCCTGCGATCGGGCCCGGCGCAATCCGGACGACGTCCAACTCATCGCCGTTACCAAATCCGTTGACATCGAAGTCATCCGCCAGGTGCTGGAACTCGGCACCATCGACATCGGCGAGAGCCGGCCCCAGCAGTTCAACCAGCGAGCCGGCATGATGCACGAATTCATCGAGCGTCGAGCCGTTCTCGGTGGGAGGAGAGAAGGCCCGCCTGCCCGGCCGCGATGGCACATGATCGGCCACCTCCAGCGCAACAAGGTCAAGCTTGTCGTCCCCTGGGCGGAGATGATCCACAGCGTCGACAGCCTTCGCCTTGCCGAGGATCTCCATCTGCAGGCGACGCGATTGGGCCGGGTCGTCGACATCCTGCTGCAGGTGAACACGACGGGCGAGCGGTCGAAATTCGGCGTCGCGGTCGGCGCGGCGCCCCATCTGACGGAGCACCTTGCCGCGTGGCCCGGTGTTCGACTGTGCGGACTCATGACCATGGCCCCGCTCGATTCGACGCCAGAGGAACTTCGCCTGGCCTTTTCCCGGCTGAAGGACATCTTTGAGGACATGCGCGGCGATCGATATATCGGGCCGGCGTTTGAGCATCTTTCCATGGGGATGAGCAACGACTTCGAGTATGCCATCGAGGCGGGCGCGACCATGGTTCGGATCGGCAGTCTCCTTTTCGACGGCATGACATCTTCGGTTGCGCCAAAGGACGATGACGAAGAGTGAGCATTCTCGATCGCGATTTGTTTGAGCTCTGGCGACTTCTGCTCGGCGTCCTTTGTGGAACCTACGCCGCCGTGGTTACGGCTCGATCCCTGTGGGGATGGGTTGTTTACCTCTCGGTCCCCGGCCGCCATACCACGGTCATGCGCAACTATGTCCTCGTATCGCTTCTTCGACTTCGTCCCGGGCGATTCGCCGGTGAACTCCTGCAAATCTCCGGACTGTGCGTGATCCTGCTCCTCCTCTTGCGATTTCACGCCTGAGCCGATGCAATCCCCTTGTGCCGGGCGGTTTCCGGCATCGGAGAAACCTCCCGCATGTTGTCCCTCCTTTGGTCTTGGTTCGGCCTGACGTTGCTGACGGGCGTTGTATGGCTGGTTCGCCACGTCCAGCTCAGCAAGGCGGCAAAGCTGATGCCCCCGCTTGATTCGTCGATGTATCCGGGCAAACCGGCATCGGCGCCGAGCGTCAGCTTTCTGGTGGCCGCGAAGGATGAAGAGGCGAACATCGAGGCCTGCCTGCGGTCGATGGCCGAGCAGGACTATCCGAATCTTGAACTCATCGCCGTCAACGACCGCAGCGACGACCAGACCGGGCCGATCATGCAGCGCGTCGCGGCCGAGTGCGGGCGATTGACCGCATTGAACGTCACCGCGATTCGCGAGGGATGGTTCGGCAAGAACAACGCGATGCGCGAGGGCGTCGAGCGCGCCGGCGGCGAGTGGCTCTGCTTTACGGATGCCGATTGCGTCCAGATTTCCCATCGGTCCCTCTCGATTGCCATGAACTACGCACAGGAGAAGGGCGCAGATTTCTTAAGCGTGCTGCCGGCCCACGAGACCGGCAGCTTCATGGAGAGCGTGATCCAGCCGGCGTGCAGCGGGATCATGATGATCTGGTTTAACCCGCTGCGGGTGAACAATCCGCGTCGCAAGACGGCGTATGCCAATGGGGCCTTCATGCTCATGAAGCGCTCCTGCTACGAGGCCATCGGCGGTCATGACGCCGTCAAGACCGAGCTCAACGAAGACATGCACATGGCCCGGATCGCCAAGGAGCGCGGGCTGCGGCTGTGTGTCGTGTCGAACGTCGATCTGTACACGGTGCGGATGTACGACGGCTTCAAGCAGACCATCGCCGGATGGAGCCGCATTTTCTTCGGCTGCTTCGGGACGCTTGGGCGGCTCGTGGCGACCGGGGCGGCGGTTTTCGTTTTCAGCCTGCTGCCGTGGGTCAGCCTTGGGGCCGCCGCCGCCCTCCAGTCCGGCGCGACCGGCGACAATGCCGCGCCGCTGGCAGCGGTCCTGTGGTCCTGCGTCGGCGTCTGTCTCCTGCAATGGTCCGTCATGTTTCGTTTCTATCGCCTCAACCGGCTGAACCCGGCCTATGCGATCGCCTATCCAATCGGCGCGGCCGTCGGGCTCTACGCCGTCTACGGGGCGATCCGCCGTCTCGGCGGGAAGCGCGCCATCACCTGGCGCGGCACCACCTACCGGGGCCATCGCCTTGACACCGCACAGCCCGAAGCGCGGCTTGAGCAGCCGGTCGGGTGAGACACGTCGATTGACGCATTGTTTTTTCCTCGTCCGGCGCTATCCGGCGGCCGGGATTCTCCAACAAACCAAGGTGACAATAGGCGAAAAAAGTTTGCGGGGGCGTTTGTAAGTCTTGATCCAGGCATGAGTTGGGGCGGTTCGCGAAAAAGGGGAAAAAGGGGCCGAGGGGCCGAGGGGTCAAGGGGTTGAGGGTGAATGCAAATGGGGTGACACACGGCGTTGCGGGGGTGGCTGGTAGGCCGTCGCCAACTCACTTCGCTTCGCTCCATGGGCAGGCCGGCAAGCCGCTTCGTTTCTCGCGCGCAAGCCCTGTAAAATCGAAGGTGACATATAGTGACACACGGCCTTTCGGAATTGTGCCAACACTTGTGGCGGGCATGTGTTGGGGCAAGTTGCGTTTTAGGTGGTTTTTGGGTGGAAACGTCGAAAAATCGAAACGTCGAAACGTCGGAATCCCGCAGAGCCGGGGCCTGGGGCTTGAGGTTGGGATTGTCGGGATCGGTGACATCGCGCGTTACCTCGCTGCGCAATTGTTGGATTGATCTCCATTTGTGCATTCTTGCTCGTCGTGCGCGCCGGCGGCGCGAAAGGAGCGGTAGCCTCGCTGGCGTGGGTTGAAAAGCACAGTAGGCAAGGCCACCACGGGGGTGCTGGATATCTCGCACAGGGAGTGGAACTCTTCCGGGATGAGATACATCCCCCCCCGCGGGCGGCGGTGGCACGAATCGCGTTGCGAACACCTCCCAGGCATATCGGCCAGGTATCGGACCATCAGGCATGGAGGTTGCCGGGCCTAAAATCATAAGAGGCTCAGCGGATGACACGTCCTTGCCGTCACCATAGCGCCAGAGCCGATTGTGTCTTCTCGCAGTCTGACCCCATATGGGAGGGAAAGATGACCAAGCGATCAAGATTGGGACTTGCCGTGTTCGGGGCGATCGCCTGCCTTGTCAACATCGCCAACGCCACCATCGTCATCGACCATCCGCCGCACAACTTCGGCGGGCCGGCGTCGGATACGGAGTTCCTGCTCCCGCCGTCGCCGGGCGTCTTTTGGCAAAGACTTGCGGACGACTTCGCGCTCTCGACCGCGACCACCATTCGCCGCGTCAACTTCTGGGGCTTCTACAACGACGACAACCCGCCGCTCAATGAAACGATGCGCATCCGCTTCTATGCGGCGCGGAGCGGCGACGGTCTGCCGGATGAAAGCCAGACGCTTCACGAGCAGAGCATCCTGAATCCGTCGCGGACGTGGACCGGGCGATTTATCGGAACGGGCGTGATTCCGCGCGAGTACCTTTACTCGATTGACCTGAGTTCTTCGCTGCAACTGGTCGGCGGCACGGCGTACTGGATAGAGTTCGTACAAGTGGGGGATCCAACAAGCAACTTCCGCTGGGAATTCTCGCTGGCACAGCGAAACCGCTTTGCTTTTATCAACAACAACCCCGGGGTGACAGATTGGATGCTAACGACTCTCGAGGGAGACCTGGCATTCCAGCTTTCGACTGTTCCCGAAGCTTCCGCGTTTGTTCCGCTGATATTGTGCTTATTGACAACAAGGCTCCGCCGCGGGAGAGGACATTTGGGAGAAAGGAGGTAGTTCTATCGATCAACTGTAGTTCGTTCGCGTCCGTTTCTTCCCAATTCGGTCTTCTGGGGGGGAATAAGGAGGCTTCGACATGTCTTCGAAGCACACGACGCTTACATCTTGTTCTGCAACAATTCTCCTGCAAATCGTTCTAATCTTCGTTTCTGTTGCTCCGGCCTCGGCCGAGTGTCCGCCGATCGGCCTGGTCACGCTGGACGACTACTTCGTCGCCGGCGGGACGCAACTCAGCGGTTACGTATCTGGTGGCACCGTGGGTATCGAAGAATGCGGCAATTTCATCGTCGCCTTCACCCAGCGATCAGACGAATTCTACAGCGAGGAGCAAATCAGGCTGGTTCGATTCATCCCCAACGGGACGCCGCTCGACTCTCCGTCGCTGGCTATCAGCGAACACAGCCTTGCGTTTGAATTTCATGTTCAGCCGCACACTCAGCCCTCGCTGGCGATGAGCCGGGACGCGCAGGTTCAAATCGCGTGGATCAGCGAGTGCCAGGAGTGTCGATGGCCTCCCCCGGACTGCGATCCGCCGCCGTGCCAGTTTCCCGTCAACGGCGTTTTGATGCTCCAGTCCGATTTCCCATTCGATTCGCCGCCTGCGCCCAAACAGGTTCCGATCATCACCTCGGACACGCGCACGAATTACGATCCCTCCGCCGGCCGAAGCCTCGGCACGGCCCGGGTCGCATGGTCGAACCACGATCACTCCTACTGCCCGCCGCAACTGCCGGAGGGGACCTTTCACGGCCCGAACCGGGACGCAGGGACCGCGCTGGAGACCTGCGATTGTGGTCCACTGTTTGGCAACTGTTACCGCGTCTACCAGCCGTGCATAGCGGTGAGGTCAGACGGGTATTATCTCGTCGCGTGGGCGGAACCCGAGGATCCCAACCTGACTCAATCGACCTTCAATACCAAGCTCCGCGCGTTTGGTCCAACTGGTGGGCCACTAGGTGGCGAACTGCTCGTGAATGCCACGGCTGATGAACCCCCCCTGAGCGATCAAATCTCGCCCGCCGTCGCAATCGACGACTTCGGCAACGTGGTCGTCACGTGGATATCATTCAGCCTGGCCAACTGCGAATTTTCGCCGCACGTCTATGCCCGGCGTTTCAAGTTCGATCCCGCGACCGGCCTGCGCGACCCCGACACGGCGGCGGGCGAAGGCCCGGACGGACCGTTCATCGTGGACAGTGAGCCGTTCAACCTGCACTCGCCGCTGAACCTGAACGACGCGAACCCCGGCGTGGCGCTGACGATGGCCCCGGAGCACGCGGGACGGTTCATCGTGGTGTGGACGTCGAGCGGCATCACCGGCGACGTGGGGTCGGAAATCCGCGGGCAGTACTTCGAGAGCGACGGGCGACCGATGGGCCGCGAGTTTCGCGTAAACGTAGATAATTCGCCAGTTGGCGAAGCCGGCACCGCCGTTCGTCGGCTGGACGAGAGCGCACGGCATACCGTGGTTTATGGCGCGCAGGAGCAGGCACTTGTGGCCTGGCGCGGCGAGGGGCTGGCGGAGTTCGGGACGCCGTATGCGGAAGTCCGCGTGACCATCCTGCCCGGCGGATTCGCGGAGGCGCAGGACGTGATTTTCCCTCCGCTGGAGAAGGGCGACGCCAACGGCGACGGGCTGGTGAATGGGCTGGACATACAGGCGTTCGTTTCGACGCTGTTGGATGACGTGCCGCTACCGCGCTGCCTGAGCCAAGTGTAACTGTGGCCGTTCGACATGAACGAAGACGGCGACCTGACGACTGAGGATATTCCGTGCTTCGTGGCGACGCTGTTGAGCGGAGGCGACACGTGCGACTTGCCTCCTGATCTGCGGATCATCGACTGCAATGAGAATCAGGTGCCGGACGAGGAGGACATCGCCGCGCAGACCAGCAGCGACGTGAACTCCAAGGGCATGCCCGACGAGTGCGAGTTCGATTGCAATACCAACGGCGTGCCGGACGATTGGGACATCTCAGAAGAGACGAGCGCCGACTGTAATACCAATGGTATCCCGGACGAGTGCGAGCCGGACTGTAACAGTAACGGCGTGCCGGACGACTGCGACGTTGATCCGACTGACCCGGATGGGGACGAGTGGGTGAGCCCGGATTGCAACGAGGATGGCTATCCCGACGAGTGCAACCTGTCGCTGCCGCCGCCGTTTGGTAGTAGTGATTGCAATACCAATGGAATCCCCGATGAATGCGACATCGCCGAATGCGAGAGCGATCCGGCATGCGACGATTGCAACGAAAACGGCATCCCCGAAGGCTGCGACATCGCGGCGGAGATTAGCGAAGACGCCAACACCAACGGAATCCCGGACGAATGCGAAGGCGAAAGCCTGATGGGCGGCGGCGAGTCGATGATGTCGTCGATGGGCGGCGAATCCGAGTGGTCGGAGGAAGCCGCGTGGGAGGCGTTCTACGACTGGTCGATCACGCAATGTTGGGGACCAAGCTGCGAGACCGGCACCGACGCCCAATTCGCGGCAATGATCGCCAAGCTGCGCGAACTCGGCCTGCCGACAGCGGCGGTCGGGCCGTAGGGAGGCAAGAGCACTTCGCAATTCAATGAGCCAACAATGGGCTCCGGAGAGCAATTTCCGGAGCCCCTTCCATAAGAACCCATGCACGCCCTCTTGACTCGCACCGCTTCATGGATGCGCCATGTCCGCGCCGAATTTTGAGAATCAGGGGGCGCGCGATCAGATCATCACGCGTTTGTTGTAGACCCACCATTCGACGATGAGGATGGCGATGGCGGCGAGGACGGCGTAGGGCCAGAGCGGCTGGTTCACCTTTGTCTCGGCGGTGACGGACTCGACAGCCTCGGCGCCGATGGAGAATTTTTCGTTGGGGCTGATGCGCGACTCCTCGGGGTCGAGCAGGTTCGCGGCGAAGAGCTCGGTGGTCTTGGCGGCGTCGTTGAAAGTGAGGCGATAGACGCCGGCGTCCTTGGTTCGGGCATAGGTGAAGGTGCCGCCGGCGCGGACGGGGGATTCGTCGATGTGGCCGTCGGGGCGGACGACTTCGACCTCGGTGGCGCCGGCGGGGCTGGCGGCGGCGAGGGTCTCGCCGGGGCGGAACATGCGGGTGACATCGATGAGGCCGCCGGAGGCGAGGTAGCCGACGGCGTTCTGGATGAAGATGGGGAAGGCCTCCTTGAGGGGGAAGTTTGAATCGAGCAGGTCGAAGGCGCAGATGACGTAGCGGTGACCGGGGTCGCTGAGCAGGGCGATGACACGGCTGTCAGGCCCTTCGAGCAGGCCGAGGGCGTGCTCAGGCAGAGTGAGCTTTCGCCAGCGCGTGACGTAAAGGCCGTCGTAGTTGACGTTGCGCATGAGAGGGTCGTCCTGGCGACCGAAGATGATGGGCTGGCCCTCGATTTCGCCGGTCGCGGCGACGCCGTCCACCCTGGGGACGCAGCCGAAGAAGAGATAGTTGCCGGGGGGGAGGCGATCGGTGTCGTGGTTGTCGAGGAGGACGAGGTCGAAGGCGCTGCGTCCCTCGCGGATCAGGCCTGCGTCGGGCGCCTTTTCGTATTCCTCTGGTGTCATGGTGGTGACATCGGGGACTTCGAGGGCGCGAAGCGCCTTGCCGAAGAATCGCTCGACGGCGGGCCGGGCGGAGACGGTGAGGACGCGGACCTCGCGCGGGGGGTCGATGGGGGCGCTGGCGATGTTGTCGACCGCCAGGGCGTCGTCGTGGTGCAGCTCGACCTGGACGACGCCGCCTGACTCATGATGAAACTCAAAGATGACGTTTTGCGCGGAGGCGATCTGCGACTCGATGGACGCAGCGGCGGCGGGGGCGCTGGTGGTCGAGGGTTGAGCGGGGTCGCGGGCGGGGCCTAGGTGCAGCTCGCGGATCGAGCCGGGGCCGGGCAGGGGCTTGCCGTCCAACGCGATGGTGATATCAGCCTTGACGGCGGTGGGGCCGAAGTTCTCGACCTGGACGAAGACGGACAACATGCCGGGTCGCTCGAAGTCGCGGCGGACGTCGAAGGCGGTGATACCGACGTTGTCGGCGGTCTGGCCGACGCGGTAGAAGCGCATTTTGCCGCGGGTGACGAACTGCTGGCCGGCGTCGGCGATGCGGCCGTCACTGAAGAATTCGATGTCGGCGAATGACTGTGAAAGGGGGCTTCCGCTGCTGGGAACGGTGGAGCCTTCGGCGCCTTTGACCTCGACGAGATTAGTGGAGTAGGCGATGGCCAGCGGGAGGGCCTCGCCGACGAGGCTGCGCTCGTCAGAAGGCTCAATGTTGCGGACGGCCTGTTCGAGTCGGCGCTTGTCGTCGGTGAAGGTACAGCCGACGGAGGGAACGCTTCCGAAGGCGATGACCATGGCGTTGGAATTGTCAGGGAGGCGCGAGACGAACTCGGTGGCGGCCTGCTGGGCGTGCTCCAGTCGGGTGCGGCCGTCGGCCTCGATAGTTTTCATGGAGGCGGAACGGTCGATCATGATGACGATGTTGCGCTGAGAGGCGCGCGTGAAGTTCGCGATCGGTTCGGAGATGCCGAAGAGCAGGGCGGCGAGCAGTAGGAGTTGCAGGAAGAGCAGCAGGTTCTTGCGAAGCTTCTGGAAGGGGGCGTTGACCTGGAGGTCCTGGACGGCCTTCTTCCAGAGGAAGGTGGACGAGACTTTTCGTTCCTGACGGCGGAGCTTAAGGAAATAGAGCAGCAGCAGCAGCGGGATCGTCAGGCCCGCGAAGAGGAGACCGATCGGCCAGGAGAGAAAGGTCATCGCACAAGCCCCCTGGCGCGGAGGTAGGTCAGGATGAGCGTCTCAAAGGGGTGGCTGGTGGAGGCGAGCATGTAGTTGATGCCGCGGCCATTGCAGTAGGCGCGAATGGACTCGCAGTAGGCCTGGAGATTCGACTTGTATTTGTCGAGGAGGAGCTTGCTGACGGTGATCTCGGCGATGTCCTCATCCTCGCAGTCGACGAGCTTTAGGTCGCCGGTCAGGTCGGGCTCCAATTCCTGTGGGCTAAGGACCTGGAGGACGTAGATGTCGAGATTGCGTCCGAGGAGAAAGGGGAGGCCCTGCTCGAAGCCGGATTTATCGAGCAAGTCTGAGATGACCAGGCAGACGCCTTTCTGTGTATGGCGCATGGCGAACTGCTTGGCGGCGGAGACGAACTTGCTCGGGCCGCCCAGCGGCGTGTCCTCCAGAAACTTGAGCAACTGAGGCAGGACGCGCCGGCTTCGCAGACCGATGTGCGAGGAGACCAGGCCGTCCGCATATGCATACAGATTGACCCGATCGTAGTTGCACAGTCCGATGTAACCGACGGCGGCCGCGACGCGTCGGGCGTAGCGCTCCTTGGAGGGGTCGCCGGTGTCCATCGAGCCGGAGACATCGACGATGATGGAGACGTTCAGCTCTTCCTCCTCCAGGAAGAGTTTGAGGAAGAGGCGGTCAAGCCGGGCGTAGATGTTCCAATCGACGTGGCGGATGTCGTCGCCGGAGACGTAATTGCGATAGTCGGCGAACTCGGCGGATTCGCCTTTTCGGCGGGACTTTCGCTCGCCTTTGTTGCGGGAGGCGGTGATTTTGCGGGAGATAATCTCCAATTGCTCCAGCCGGGCGAGAAAATCCGGATCGAGCAGCGGCTGTCGGGCTTTGGGCGAAGCAGGGGGAAATGTGGATTGAGTCATGTTGGAGCCCGGTGGTCGGTCGAATTATAATACGGAAAGGCGTCCGGGGCACGCATCGTGCGGGCACTTGCTTCGGCGGGCGGCCGGAAGTTATATTGAGGTTATGGGGACCAGCGGGCCAGGTGAGGACAGGTTGATGGCAGACAATAGTGCAGACAATTCGGGGCAATCGAGTGGGCAGTCGATGACGGCGGTGAAGTCCGCGCCGGCACGGCGGAAGCCGAAGCCGAAGTTGTTGCCGCCGTTCAAGGTGCTTCTGCACAACGACGACAAGAATGTGATGGAGGACGTCGTGGCCTCCATTTTGATGCTGACGCCGCTTCGCGAGCAGGAAGCAATTCTGCGCATGCTCGAGGCGCACGAGACAGGCTGTGCCCTTTTGCTGGTGACGCACAAGGAACGGGCCGAGCTGTACGTTGAGCAGTTCGCGTCGTGCATGATTACAGTAACGATCGAGGCGGACGAATAGCGGCTAACGGCCGGTGATGCCGCGCGCGGCGACGCGGCCTGTGCACCAGGCCCATTGAAAGTTGAATCCGCCGAGTCTCCCTTCGCAGTCCAGTATTTCACCAACCAGATAAAGTCCCGAGCAGACGCGCGACTGCATCGTCTTCGCGTCGATCTCGGTCAGACTGACACCTCCGGCGGTCACCTCCGCATAGGCATATCCGCGACTGCCGGTTACGGGCATGGGCCAGCCGATCAGGGCGGATGCAAGCTTGCGGCGGTCCTCGCGGTTGAAGTGGGCCATCTGTATTTGTTGACTGATTTTAAGGGCGTCGAGAATCGCGCCGGCGAGGCGTGTGGGCAGGAGGTCTGCAATGACGCCGGCGATCTGCTGCCGGGGGTGATCGGCGGCGTGGTGCAACAGGCGCGCTTCGAGCGAATCGAGTGTTTCGTCGGGGAGCAGGTTCGCCTTGACAGTCACGCTGCGGCCTTCGATCTTTGCGCGGTGCCAGTGGCGGGAGGCGTCGAGGGTGGCGGGTCCACTGATGCCGAAGTGGGTCCAGAGCATGGGGCCGCGAATGCGAACGGGCTTGCGCCCTTCGGCGAGGACCGTCAGATGGACATCGTGGGCGATGCCGGAGAGCGGCTTGTGGAAGGGGCCGTCGAGCAGCAGGGGTGCGAGACCGGGCGTCGTCGGAACGATAGAGTGGCCGAGCTTCTCCGCGAGCGAGTAACCGAAACCGTCGCTGCCGGTTTTGGGGAGCGACTTGCCGCCGGTGGCGAGAACAATCCGACCGGCGCGGATTAGCTCGTGGTTGGTCGAGATATCGAAGCCGTCCGAGGCTTTATCGATGGCGGTTACGCGATGGTCGCAGCGCAGGTCCACGTTCAATCGCTGCGCCTCGGTCAGGAGGGCGCTGAGGACGGTGTGGGCCTTGTTAGTGTCTGGGAAGAGCTTGCCGAACTCCTCTTCGTGGAGATCGACGCCGATTTCGCGGAAGAACTCAATCGTCTCGGCGACGGGCAGTTCGCTCAGAATGCGCTTGATGATGTGCGAGCTGCCGCCGCAGAAGTCTTCGGCGACGACTTCGCGGTTAGTGACGTTGCAGCGCCCGCCGCCGCTGACGAGGATCTTCGCGCCGGGTTTCTTGGCGCCGTCGAGGGCGATGATTCGAAGGGTGGGGTCTCGCCTTGCCGTGAAAATCGCGGTGGCGAGTCCGGCGGCGCCGGCTCCGACAACGGCGAGATCAGCGGTGAGGCTCGGTCCGGGCATGCGGTCATTCTATTGATCTGGCCGTGGAAATGGGGGATTCGAGAATCGGCTAATGAATCGACGGCCGGCGTTCTGCGCTGGATGGCGACTTTGATTGGACGGGGGCGTCGGCGAGGGTGAGATTCAGGCCACCGGCGGCGTCGAGGCTGATATGCCAGCGCTGGCCGATCTTGACCGGCACGGCGGGGGCTTCGAGCTGGGCAACGCGTACGCCCAGGGACTTTCTCAGGCCGGCATCGTCGATCAGGCTCCAGAAACGGTCGAAGATTCGCTCACCGGGCCCGCGAGTCGTCGCCTCGGCGTTCATGCCGGCGATGGCGGCGGCGGGCAATTGCTGAGCGCTGGCCGGCTCCTGCTGATCGCCGAACATTCGACGAAACAGCGCGAGGCTGGTGTATTGGCCCGAACCGTCCGTGCGGAGCTTTTCGTGCTCGAACTTGAGCACCATGGCCTCGAAGTAAACCGATGTGCCGAAGACGTCCAATTGCTGCGGCGCGCCGATGTCACCGTTGTCGGCGATCTCCTGCCAGCGAAGCGTGGTGGCGAACCGCTGAGGGGAGATTTCGGACTGGCTCAAAACATCGACCTGCGCCACCCGGCGCGAGGCGGTGAGCTTCCGGGCATACTCGACGAGTTCGGCGCGTTCCTGCTCCAGCAGGTCCACGCGGGCCTTGAGTTCGCGCACTTCCTGGCCGCCGAAGCGGAGGACCATGAATCCTGCCGCCGCACCGAAGATGCCGGCGATCGCAAGTTGTCGAACTGACTTAATCATGCACCTGCTGACTTACTGGACGTTTGACCTCGTCGCACACTGTCGCGCCCGGGTTTCAGATCGGCTTGAACATCCATCGGCGCTTGCATTCTTCTACGAACTCAACCGTCCCCGGCTGCGAGGAATCGACGCCGACATTTTCGGCCGCCGCGGGCGGCGATGTCTCATAATGATCGTAGTCATGCGGGGCGTGGAGCGGCCCGAGAGCGTGGTCGCGGCGTGGGATGGAGCTGGGGATTTCCGCCGGGCCGGCCTTCAGGTGCCCACGGAGGGGCCGTGGCGGCCCAGTTTGCAGTGAGGGAGATCACCCGGTGGCGAGTTATGGGCAAACGCAGATGTCGTTAACGAGACAATCGACGAACAGGGGCACGTCCTGATCTTCGGTCACGCTTCCGTCACCGCTCAGGTCGCCGGCACAGAGTTCGCTGGAAGTCGCGGCGCCCGGAGTGAGAATCGTGTCGACGAACAACTGAACGTCGAGGCCGTCGCGCTCGCCGTCGCCGTTGACGTCGCCCTTGGAATGATCGCCCGAGATGATGGTCGGCGAGTCAATCTCGTTCGGGACGATCACCTCATTGGTAATCGATGTGATTTTGGTTGCAAACGGGGGCGAAGCGGTGCGGAAATCGACGGAGGTTTCGCCGGGGCCGATCGCGTCAAACAGCAGGGTGGCGACGGTCGCGTCGGCCTGGGTGGAGCTGCCGTTGAGGGCGACCGCGATGACCCCGTCGCCGGCGTTGCCACTTAAATGGACGAGCGAGGCGGCATCCCAGGGCGAGCCCATTTGGTCGCCGACCGTGGCGCCGGTGAGCGTCAGGATCGACGGATTGTAGCTGAAAAGAGCCTGTACGCCGTTGACAGGGTCCAGGAGGCCTGACACGCGCAGCGGAACGCGAACGACCGACGGAGTGCGAACGCAGGTGGTGCAAAAATCGAGATCGAATGTCAGCGACTCTGAGGCCTGGACGGTCAGAATGCAAGGCGAATCAGCCGTGAAGGGGATAAACCCACCTCCCATCGCACCGATGGAGGAAAGCGGAAAGGGCTCGATGGAAATCTGGAATGTGCTACCCGGAGTCGCGTCGGGAGAGACTTCGAGTCCATAGGTCGAGAGATATGCGGGTGTTGCGCCGACCGTCACGCTGCCGGCGTTGTAAATAGCGCCGGCAGCCTTGCCTGGGCAATTCGTCGAGGTGAATGTCGAGGGTAGGCCGAAGAAGATGTAGTCGGGCCGAAGGGTATTCACGCTGACGTGGGAATCTCCGTTTCCGCCGGGGCAGGGAACCGTGAGGGTGCCGGTCCCGCTGAGGCGAACGATGGCAATTCTGGTCTGATAGCCACGGGCGTTGGCGGCGTTCTGAAGGAACGTGAACATCGTCAGTTCGCTACCGGGAACGGCCGTGTCGCTTGACAGTTCGCAGCTCATCATGGCCTGTCCGCGAACCGGAGCGAGCATGCCCGCAGTCGCGGCGAGAGCCGCAGCGAAAGTCAACAGCTTTGTCATTAACCGCTTCACAAACCCCTCCCCAAACCCTGCGGCGGATATCATAAGCCACCGCCATTATAGAACTATCTTACGCGATTCCCCGAGTAACCCCATGCGCAAATGGGCCTGAATTTCGAACCTGTCTGCCCTCCGCCACAAGGGTAAAAGTGCTTTTATCTGGCCTCGTTTTCGACGGCAGGACTTGCCAAGCCTTGATCTGCACTGGACAGTCGATCCAATGCTCTTTGAGACAACACAATCCCGTGTTTTTCGGCGAAAACGCGGACGTCTTTCGCGTCAATCACTCCGTCCGAATTCTGATCGGCAACACCCAGGCGAGGATTCAACCTGACTGCCTCGGCCACGGTCAGTGAGCGCTTGCCGAGCCGTATTGGCGAAGGTCCCCTCGGTTGGACTGGCTCCGAGGCGACGCCGGCGTTCGCAATCGGCGTTCCACCCTTGGGGCCGTTCGACGGCGGCGGGTTGGGCGGCGGTGGACAATCGGCGGCTGAATCACCGGCCTGGAAAAAGTTTATCTGAAGCGCCGTGAAGTCAATTGTTCCCTGCTGGCCGTCGCCATTGACGTCGGCGCCAAAGCCGCAATCCGCGGGAAGTCCGACCAGGCAATCGCTGACCATGGTATTCCAGCGTGCGGCGAGAATGGCATAGTCAAGGATGTCGATGAAGTTATCCTGCGGAACTCCGCTGGTGCGCAGGTCTCCTGCGATCAGTTGATTCGAGGCCACAAACTGAACATCCGCGAAACACGTGGAAAAGGCAATCGGCATTCGAGACTGAAGCGTGTGCCCTTCGACCGCGGCAATCCACTCGGCGGTCGGATCGACATTCGTCAGGACAAGTTCAGCCAGACCTCCCGGCCCAAACGTGACGGGCGTCGTGACGACCTGCGGCGTTTGTGAGCAGTTCGTGATCGTAAACGTCACGTCCCGCGTGACCTCGAAGCCGAGTCCCTGAATCTGAAGGGCCACGTCGATTCGTGGACCGATTGAAATCAGATCGGAATCAATCGTGACCGGGGAGATGGTCTGATTGTCGAAGGTGGTCAACTTGTTGCGAACGGGCAGACAGGTTGTTGAGAAGGCGACCCGGCTCGGATTCAAGTTGCCGCCGGGCGCGAGTACGTCAAACGTCAGTCTCGCGACCGTGGCGTCCGACTGACTGCTTGTTGCGAAGAGAATCAAGGCGTATTTGATCAACCCGTCGGTATCATCCTCGAACACTTCGGCGGCGGAATTCCAGGGCGAGGATCCGCCGTCTCCGGGCATGATGCCGACGAGGTTGAGCAGATTCGTGTCGTAGTTCAGAATCGCCTGGACTCCGTTGATGGGCGTATGCAGGCCCGAGACATCGAGTGTCAGGACAATCTGCGAACCCGGACAGGCCGTAATTTCGGGACCTGTTGCGTCCGGCCAGTTGAGGCTGAGCTGGTCGCAGGGCGACAACGGCGTGTTGACGCATTCGCCGTCGACGCAGTCGTCGACGGTACAGGGATTTCCGTCGTCACATTCACCGGGAAGCATGCAGGGCATGAAACTGCCACGCAGAACCGTGAAGTCCTGTGTCACGGTGCCGGCGGAATAGATGTTCGGCGAACCAAAGGTGCTGGAAGTTCCGTCGTTGTAGTCGGACTTGGGGTGAATGAATGCGCCGGGATCCTGCTCGAGCTTGAAGACCTCGTCGTTGCCGATTCCGCTGACCGGCTCGATTCCCTCGCCTGCCGGACCGAATATCGTGACTCCGACTTGATTCTTGATGGTCAGTTGCCAGTTGGTGTGAGACACTTCGAAGTCGGCGGCTGTGATGTATGTGCCGGTTCCGGCGTTGGCCGCGCGAACGTTGATCCACCAATCGCCCGAGGCGGGATCGTAGGAGACGTCGTCGGGGAGAGCTTCGGAGACGGTGATCAGGGTTCCCCTGCGCAGGTCTGACCAGATCGGGTCGTTTGTAAGCGTCAGTGTCTGTGGCGTGCCGATGCCCGTGTTATCGCTGACGACCAACTGCCATCCTCTGATGTCGGTGTGGTCCCGGGTGATGACCAGTTCAAACCAATCGCCGCCGTTGGCAAGGACGCGGCCCCAGAAAGTGTCGGAGCCGTTGTCCTTGAGGAATCCGGTGGGTCTGACGCCGTTGTATTCATTCAGGATGATCGGCGTTGCATCGCCGTCATTCGGAGCGATCGGCGTGACAATAGAAAACTGAAGCAACTGATGACCGCCGTCGGGAAGGCGGCCGAAAGAGATATTGGAAGGGACGTTGGCGTAGTTCAGGTAGTCAATGATATGGCCGGAAGCCGTGTAAAGGCCGACCGAGCCGGTCGTCGTGCCGATGGTAAAGTTTGCGTGGAGCGGACCCTCTCCCACGGAGTTATCCGTCCAGATGAGCAGGTGCTCTCCGCCGCAAATCTGAGTATCGGGAGGAATCTGCCAGAGTGTCGGATTACCATAGTTGTTGGTCAAATACATTCCGCTGATGTCGACGGTTGCCTCTCCGGCGTTGTAAAGCTCGACCCAGGGATCGAACTGGCCGGCCTCGTCCCGATTCTTCGACTCGTTATCCGGCAGGGCCTCGTTGATGAAAATCGGCGGTACGGTCGGAGTGAAGCCGGCCATGCTGTTGGGCGCGCCGGGTGTGCCGCCGAGCGAAGCGCTGGCCGCCCAGTTGCCGACTCGATCGTTGTCCTTTGAGGCATCGACCAACTCCAGCGAATAGCCGCCGCCGTCAGGGCTTGTCGGCCAGGGCGTCGCATCGTCGTAAGTGACGGTATCGATGACGGTGCCGTCCTTGTGACGCAGCGTGAGCGTTTCTCCTCCGCCGTCGAGGCTTCCGGAGTACTGCGCGGCCACGAATTTGCCTGAGCCGTAGTTTGCGCGGAACTGAATGTCATTGCGAACCACCAGCATGTATCCATTTGGAAGGATGACCGATCCCGGCGGGAAGACGTGGGCAACGCCGTCGAGCCGCCAGCCGGACATGTCCACGGCCTCGGTTGTCGACGGATTGTGCAGTTCGACGAATTCGTGATCGCCGGAGACCATGGGGTTATACATCAACTCGTTGATGACGATCTCCGGGTGAGCCGACTGGGCCTCGGGAATCTCGCCGGGGACCCGATGGGTAGTCAGCAGGTGGACCCTGCGGACGGCGAGGTAGTCGTTCTTGAGAATGTTCACCGCCGTGGCGAGCGATTGAGGCTGTCCGTACTGGCCCCACTTCGCGACGTCCAGAACAGCTTCGTTGCCGATATGGGAGACGAGTTCGTCGATTCGATCCTCGTATCTGCCGGCTTGAAGGAGTTCATCTGTGAGCGACCGAAGTCGACGATAATACATCTGACGGATGTTGAGATCGGCATGCACGACGTTAATAAGCCGGTTCCAGAGGTCGTCCCACTTGCGATGGTTTGTATCGCCGAAAAGAGGGTGGCTGGGCGAGACCAGGGTGTTGCTTGGATGCGGCGCGTCGTCGTCGGCCCAGATTCCGTCGCTGAGGACTCCGCCGCCCGCGCCGAAGTTCCTCCCAAATGTCAGGTCCATGTCCCAGGTGTGAAAGGTCCAGCGTCCGGTGCCCTCGGTGTCGCGGTAGAGAAAATAGTTCTTTGCGACGTGATCGTTGTTGTGAACGATGCTCTGGGCGGCCAGGAAATTGAGCATGGCCGGGATATTGACGTTGTCGAAAACGAAATTCGTCTTTGCCTGGCCGGTGAGGTTGTTGATGCCGTCGAGCAGGGCGAATAGGTCGGAATAGTCCTCGTGGAGGCGCTGTTCCTTCTGATACTCGTTTGGAAGCTGAGCCAGTGACCGAAAACGACAATCGTCATCGGCCTTGTACCAGGCTGCGTTGGTGTCGAGGTTGTTCCGGGCGATGTAGTCTTCGTCCATGGACTCCAGGAAGTTGTACAGACCGTAGAACTGGCCGTTCTGCTGGAGTCTGACATGGAATACCTGGTTCGATGGATTGTCGGAATCACGAAACGACTCGTACGAAAGTATCTCGCGGACATAACTCTTGTCCGAGTAGTTGCATTGGAGATTGAACTGGTCTACCGGCAATTCGAACAAGCCCGGCGCGTAGAAATCATGGCCCTGTGGCATGTAGAACTTCCAGTGATTCTTCGGCCATGAACGCGAAGTCTGACCGCGCACGCGGACCATCACGCCGTCATACACGACGCCGTCATAGGCGAACACGGCAGGCTCGAGTTGATCCGTCAGCTTGTGGGCAATCGCCGCGCTGTAGGCCGCCGGATCCATGAACCAGTGGAACACGGGCAGGTCGGTGACGAGGCCGGGGTCCTGCACCATGAGGCCGGCGTAGGTGATCGTGTCGTCGGTGCGCGGGTAGCTCATCTGGCCGGTCGGGCCGCCGGCCACGATCCGGTAGCGGATCAGAGAGTTGACGGGTTGGCCGGGAATCTCGGCGCCGAAGACGCCGTCGCTTGCAGCGCCGTCGCCATGCGCGCCGTCGTCGAACAGAGTGCCGGCGACCTCGGTGCCGAAGTCAATCTTGTAGTAAAAGCTGTTGGTGGTTGCATCCTCGATCCGGGCGGTCACCGTGATGGGCGCGAGCGCGGCCGGATTCGCCGTGTGAGAAACCTCGCTGATCCAGGGGGGAAGCCCGACGGCGTTGACGCTGTTGACCGCATTGGCCGTGTGGCCCGGGCCGGCGATGCACGCGCGCCAGTTTCGCGGGGTGTTTCCGTTGAGCGAAGGGTCAATTCTCTCGAGGGATGGTCCCTGGCCGTCGGCCTTTGTCGGCCAGAATCCCACGTCGGAGTACTCGACCTCGTCCTGGACGATGGCGGAGGCATTTTTGATGGCGATGCGCTCACCGCTGTTGCTGAGCTGGCCGGCGTAGACAAAGTCCGGGGCAAACCCGTAGGCCGCCTGGAACTGCACCGCGTCCTTGGCGAGGAGCAGGTAGTCGCCCGGTGCGATCGTCGTTCCGGCAATGAAGCAATAGTCAATGCCCTCGACGCACCAGCCGGTCAGTGAAACGGCGGCCGCCCCGGTATTGTGTATTTCGACGAACTCGCGCGCCTCGTTGTCATTGGGCGGGTGGTACATCAACTCGGTGATGACCACGTTCGCAAATGATGTCGAGCAAAGCGCAGCAGTTGCCAGCACGGCCATAAACCGCGGCAACCAGCGGGGATGCGGAATCACTTGTCGAGCATCCGTCACGACTTGATCTCCACCTTCGGACATTTTGGCACTCCCTTGACCCTCGCTATGCGCTTCGACTTCCCTGACCGGGACGCCGCGTGACACTGTCGATCACGCGGCAAAACGATCGACGCGATCATCCATCGAGTAACACCTGAACCATCCCTGCGATATCGTTGACATTCACCATGCCGTCGCCGCTGAAATCAGCGCGACAAACGTCGGAAAGAGTGATCGATTCCTGCATCATGGCCTCAATGAAGGTCTGGATGTCCAGACCGTCGGCGATGCCGTCGAGATTAATATCGCCGTCCGCTGCGCCGGGGCAGATCATGATGTTCGACACGCCGAGCGTGCCGGTTACGTCCTGGCCGGGAACGGCTGTGCCGTAAACCCCGGTCTCGGTGGAGTTCCCAAGCATGAGCGGTATCGTGACGGTGTTGAGCGGCGTCTCGGCCATCGCCTGAAAGCGAATCGTCGTCACCAGCAGACCCGCGGGCGTCGCCAGGGCTGGATTGGCAAACTGCCCAAGTGCCGTGTACTTGGCATCTCCGTCGGCGAACGTATTATTCAGCCCGTCAAGACCGCTGTCGTCAGGAAACCCCGATTGGAACCAGCTAAAGGGCCCGTTATTGATGACGCCGATCAGTTGGAGGGTTGTCGGGTCCCATTGGAGGATGACGTCCATCGCCGAGATCGGCTGATTCGAGGCGTTGTCGGATACAGCGTAGAGGCCCGCATCAACCCACTCTCCGGGCCGGGCAATTTTTTGCGCCGGGCGGAATTCGAGATTGATAGCGGCGATGGAGACTGACGGCAACATCGTGACAGGGGTGAGCATCAACATCACCCATGCCGTCCGATGACCGCGCAGCCTCCGGGAAGGCTTAGCGAACGTGCGATTCGCTAAACTCGCTGACTTAGGCGACCGTGTTTTTCCTGCGCCATACATAGGTATTTACTCCCACGAGCCGGGCTGCAATTGTCGCCCTGCTCTTAATTCGAGGCCTCGATGGCCTTAAGCTTCTGATCAAACGACTCGAGGATCGGAAGTCCTCGCTGCCGGGCGAACAATCGAATGTCCTTCGCGTCCACGGTGCCGTCGGCGTTGACGTCTGCCAGGGCGGCCCGGGCGTCGAGTGTTGTCAGTTCACCGACGGAAATCGACGTCCTGCCCGGAAGCCCGGATGCGCCGTTGCGCATCGGCACTGGGGCGGAGACGGTGGCGGCTGCGATCCCTCCGTCTCTCTTCTTGGGGCCGGCGGGGGGACTGATCACCCCGCAACCGCTCAGGTCATCACCGACGTTGAAGAAGTAAATCTGAATGGCCGTGAAGTCGACGGTATCCTGATCGCCGTCGCCGGTCACGTCTGCGCCCAGCGAGCAATCCTCGGGGTCGCCGCCCACGCAATCGGTCACAGCCGTATTCCATCGAGACGCAAGGATGGAGAAGTCGACAATGTCAATCAGGGCATCCTGAGCCACCGTTGAAGTCTGCAGGTCTCCGGAGATCAGGCTCACCGTCACGGTGTCCGAGCCGTTTACGGAGAGGTCAATCGGCACGCGACGACGCAGTGTGTGTCCTTCAACGACGCTCAGCCAGGTCGCCGACGGATCCGGGTTGGCGAGGATCACCGTGGCCGTGCCGTTTAGTCCTGTTCGCTTGAATTCAACCGTCTGCGTTCGTGTGTCGACCGTTCCGGGGCAGGTGGTCAGGTCGAACTGAACGGACCGATCCGCCACGTGCTCGCCCTCGGCGGCATCGCCCAGCAGGCCGGGCACTTCAAGATTCACGGTGACGCATCCTTGAATGGTCACCACCAGGCTGTCCATCGCGGCCGGGCAGGCATTGCCATTGCAAGTAAGCGTGAGTGTGACCGTTCCGGCGAGAAGGTCGTTCGCGCCGGGCGTGTAGGTGGTGTCTTCGAGCGAGTTGTTGCCGAAGGTGCCGTCACCGCTGGAGGACCACAGGCTGCCGGTCGCGCTGCCGCAGGTGCCGTTGAGCGTGACATCGCTTCCGGCGCAGATCGTCTGATCCATCCCGGCGTTGGCCGTCGGTGCGGACTCGATGGTCACGACGAGTGAGTCCATCGCTGCCGGGCAGGCGCTGCCGTTGCAGGTCAACGTCAACGTCACTGTGCCGGCGAGAAGGTCGTTCGCGCCGGGGGTGTAGGTGGTGTCTTCGAGCGAGTTGTTGCCGAAGGTGCCGTCACCGCTGGAGGACCACAGGCTGCTGGTCGCGCTGCCGCAGGTGCCGTTGAGCGTGACATCGCTGCCGGCGCAGATGGTCTGATCCATCCCGGCGTTGGCCGTCGGGGCCGACTCGATCGTGACAACCAGG
>Ga0268299_1000686_pt1 | contig 90771 bp, 94 predicted proteins | sample NOBtaG_FD_193484 | JGI IMG/M metagenome (GOLD analysis project Ga0268299, IMG submission 193484) | Activated sludge microbial communities from bioreactor in Nijmegen, Gelderland, Netherland - NOB reactor | ecosystem: Engineered > Bioreactor > Aerobic > Activated sludge | place: Netherlands... | reverse complement strand
CAGGTTACCAAGCGCTTCGGCCAGAGCGTCGTGGCCGTCGATGCCATCGACCTCGACGTGCCGCAGGGCTCCTTCGTCACCCTGCTGGGCCCGTCGGGTTGCGGCAAGACCACCACTTTGCGCATGATCGCCGGCCTGGAGACTCCCAGCTCGGGCGAGATCCGCATCAAGGACAAGCGCATCAACGAGCTGCCGATCCACAAGCGCAATCTCGGCATCGTGTTCCAGAACTATGCGCTGTTCCCGCACAAGACCGTCGCCGCCAATGTCGGCTTCGGCCTGAAATACCGCAACGTGGCGCCGGACGAGATCGGCCGCCGCGTCGCCCGCGCCCTCGACATGGTGCGCCTGCCGGGCGTTGAGGAGCGTTACCCGACGCAGCTTTCCGGCGGCCAGCAGCAGCGCATCGCGCTCGCCCGCGCGCTGGTCATCGAGCCGGACGTGCTGCTGCTCGACGAGCCGCTCTCGGCGCTGGACGCCAATCTGCGCGAGGAGATGCGGGTCGAGATCAAGAACATCCAGCACCGCGTCGGCATCGCCACCGTCTTCGTGACGCACGACCAGGGCGAGGCGCTGGCCATGTCGGACCACGTCGTGGTGATGAACAAGGGCCATATCGAGCAGGAAGGCCCGCCGGCCGAGGTCTATGAGCGGCCGCAGAGCGCCTTCGTGGCAAGCTTCCTCGGCAACGCCAATTTCCTCTCGGGCCAGGTGCGCTCCTGCGTCGACGGCCACGCCCAGGTGGCGCTCGGCAACCATGTGCTGAACGCGACGACCGAGCGCCCGGTCCAGGTGGGCGAGACGGTGACGGTGGTGATCCGCGCCGAGAAGATCGATCTGCTGCCGCCAGGCCAGGGCTGGCTTCCCGGCAGCGTCGCCGACGTCGACTATCTGGGCGCCCTGGCGCGCTATCAGATCGCGCTCGGCGACGGCATCAAGGTCCTCGGCCTCGCCAGCCTCAAGGACAAGCCGCTCGCGGTCGGCGAGCCGGTCGAGCTCCGCATCGATCCCAGGCATTGCCGGGTTTTGTGAACGTCTCTCTATCCGTCATCCCGGCCGACCCTCGGGTTTGACCCGAGGGGAGCGCCGGGATCCACCGTCCCGCGGCGCGGGCGGCGCCTCTGGACATCGGCTCTTGCGGCGGAATTGTGGATCCCGGGCAGGCCCGGGATGACGAAAGAATGTAGTTGGGCAGCGAGAATCTACTTCCCCTTCACCTTCTCCAGCGCGCGCTTGCGCGCGGCGCCGCGTTCCTGGTCGGAGACGTGGATCAGGCCGGCGATGCGGCGCAGCAGCGCGTCCTCGTGCGGGTCGAGCACGCCGTCGGCATAGGCGACCTCCCACATCATCTCCAGGATATGCGCGCGGTCCTCGGGACCGATCCGCTGCACGATCCGCCGGGTGAAGGGAAAGAACTGGGTCGAGCCACGCACGGCATCCTCCGCCGCCGCGACCAGTTCCCGCAGCTCCGCCGCGGGCAGGTGGTAGCGCTCGGCGAGGATGCGCTCGATCGCGGCGCGTTCCTCGGCGCCGAAATCGTCGTCCATGCGCGCCGCCTCGATCAGCAGCGCGGCCACCGCCAGCTGCAGATCGTCGGGGCCGGCGGGCGCCGCTTGGCCGGACAGGAAATCGCGGAGACGACTGATCATGCAAACTCCAACGCCGGATCGCGTGTCATGATGCGATAACGCCTTTCGCCGGGTGCTGTCGAGAGGGAAGCCGCTAGAAGGCCACCGGCCGGTCGCGTAAAAGCAATGATTCCGCCATTTCTAGCTCCTGTGCCGCGCGATGGCCGGAATGGACCGCATGGCCAATGGTCGCCGGCGGCGCGGTGTCGACTTCATGCACCACATGCGGGCGAGCGTGCGCGTAAGGTCACAGCCCATGCCCGTGCAATGCGGAACCTAGTGGAAGCGGTTCCTGGGGTGACCGGGCCGAGCTTGGTCGGCTGGAAGAGGATGTCGAATCCGGCCGTCGGCACGCGCCTTGGACGAAATCGGGCGCGTCAACCGGCCCGTCGGTGCGTGACAAAGCCGCCAGGCGCTCGCGCGCGTGATGCTTGCATCCTTGTGCTACCGGGCGGTTCGCGCTTGCCGTGCTCGAATCTCGGCCGGCCAACGGCTCTTGATGAAGGCAAGGACTGCGGCGATCTCTACGTCGGAGAGCACGCCGCCGAAGGCGGGCATATCGGTCTGCACGCGCAGCGACTGATAGAAGGCCGGCCCTTGCTTCACAATGCTGAGCAGTACCTCGTCCGGATGATGCCAGGTGTGGCCGGTCTCGTCGTGCGGCGGGGCAGGCAGGCGGCCGCTGGGCAGCCTGCTGCGCCAGTTGGGCTGTCCCTCCAGCTCGGCGCCGTGGCAGCTGGCGCAGTGCGACCGATAGATGCCTTCGCCCAGCGCCACCTGCTGCCGATCGCCAGGGTCGATGGGCGGCACCCGGTCGGCAGAGGGCCAAAGCACGATGCCGACGGCACTGACGGTCAGCAGTACTACCGCCAACAGGCCCGCCGATTTCGAGCGCGCGCTCATCGCTCGCCGAAGCGCCGCCAGCTCTTGCCGCCATCGACGCTTTGCAGGATGCCCGCCTCGTGCGCGACGGCAAACAGGCGCGCCGGGCCGCGGGCATCAATTGCGAGATGCAGCAGGGTGCGATTGTCCGTGCTCAGGCTGGACCAGGCCGCCGGGCTGTCCTCGCGCGCCTCCATCAGTCCGCGGCCCACGACATAGGCGTAGATCACGCCATCGGGTCCGGTGGTGACCATGCTGACAACCTCACCCGGGAACGCCCCCACCCGCCATTGGGCGCCACCATCCTCGCTGACCAGAATCCCGCTCCGGGTTGCTGCGTAGAGCCGATCGGCCGCGGCAGCCGACGCGGCCAGCGTGATCAGACCGTCCGGCGCTGGTCCGGCGATCGACCAGTCCCTGCCGCCGTCGCGGCTGACCTGGATGCCGCCATGCACGCCGTAGATCACCCGCGGATCGGCCGGGCTGACGTCCATCTGGTGAAAGTCGACCGGCCCATCGAGGCCGGCCGAGAGCTGGGTCCAGTTCGCGCCACCGTCGGCGGAGATGAGGAAGCCAAGATTGCCGCCGCCGCTCGGGTGGCCGCTGGCATAGAGGATCGAGGGATCTGTCGGGTGGGGGGTGAAGCCCATGAAATCCTGCACCGGGGACAGCCGCGTCGCGACTCCATCCGCGGCGACCAGATAAAACCCGTGATGCGTTGCGAGATACAGCCGGGTCGGGTCGGTCGGGTCGACAGCGAGGCCGTGATAGTGAGTCTGCTTGTCCAGCTCGGCAAGCGGGAGAGACTCCGCGGCGCTTGCGGCCCTGGTGAGTGAAAGAGTCGCGATCACTGCGGCGAGGATCGTTCGAAACATCGGTTTGTCCTTGTTGCCCATTGGCTCATGCTTGCGACCGGGCGTCGCCGACATCGTCGAGCGACACGCACGGCAGCCGGTGGTTTGCCGGCGGCGGAACAGAAGCAAATCAGGTGCGGGGCGGGGACGCGTCGGGGCGGATGAAATGGCTTGCGCTGGACTCGGTTGGCAAGATCCAGGACACCCGCGATCTGGTCTCAGCCAGCTGAATGGCGAGAGGGACGATCATGGGTGAGGCGCCGCACAACTCGGCGCATACAGCGGATGCCGAATTTCCGGCGCCGCATGCATCGCAGCCCACATCCGTCGCCTCAGCCCCCGCTGCCTGTGGGCCGCCACTCGGCATCGGCAGCGTCATGGCCAAGGAAATCTGCCCGCTGGCCAGAAGCGACAGCAGAAGAAGCAGAACGAACAGCGATTGCCTGAAAGGATACCTCACGGACAGGACTATGCGCGGCCGGCCCTCGGCCGGCAAGGCCGAAGCCCTTGGGCAATATGTGCTCGCGACACTGTGACGCCCGGCAACAGTTCGGCTCAAGGGAACGGCCCGGCGCCCCGCGCCGGGCCATCGCCTGCCTGGCCTGCCGGATGGTTCAGGCGAGGCCTTCCGCCTTCGCCGCTGCCTGGGCCGAAGGCCGCGCCGCGACGCGCTCCATGAAGGCTTTCAGCGCCGGCCAGGTGTCGAGGCCGATGTCGAAATACTTGGCCCAGTTCACCACGGTGTAGAGATAGGCATCCGGCGCGCTGAAGCTGTCGCCGAGCAGGAAGCTCTGCTTGGCCAGATGCGCGTTGATGGTGTCGAAGCGGCCCTTGATCTTGTCGAGCAGCATCTTCTTGTACTCGTCCGGCGTCGCCTTGTTGAACAGCGGGCCGAACTGCTTGTGCAGCTCGGTGGAGATGAAGTTCAGCCAGGATTGCAACTTGTAACGCGCCGGCGTGCCGTTGGCGGGGGCGAGGCCCTTGGCCGGCACCAGATCGGCGATGTACTGGTCGATCGCCGGCCCCTCGGTCAGTATTTCGCCGCTGTCGAGCTGCAGCGCCGGCACGTAGCCGTTCGGGTTGATGGCGGTGAAATCGGCGCCGCTCTCGGTCTTCTTGGTCGCGAGATCGACCTTCTCGAGGGTGAAGCCCAGCCCGGCCTCGCGGAGCAGAATGTGCGGCGCGTGCGAGCAGGTGCCCGGCGTATAGAACAGTTTCATCGATGTCTCCAACTCGTGATGAATGCGCGAGCGGCCCTGTAGACGGGCCGGCGCGGGGCGTGCAGCCATATGTAACATAAATTGTAACATATGATCGTCAAGAGGGTTGCGCGCGATTTCCTGTGGACTGTTTCGTGCGCGCGTTGCCCGGCGCGGAGGCGCCCCCTAGACTGCCGGCCGGGCTGAGAGCCGGTAATTCCAGGTGACGCGCATGGCTTTTGACTTCGATCTCTTCATCATCGGCGCCGGGTCGGGCGGCGTGCGCGCGGCGCGCATCGCCGGCGGCCATGGCGCGCGTGTCGGCATCGCCGAGGAGAGCCGCGTCGGCGGCACCTGCGTCATCCGCGGCTGCGTGCCGAAGAAGCTGCTGGTCTACGCCTCGCACTTCCACGAGGATTTCGAGGACGCCGCCGGATATGGCTGGACGGTGCCGCAACCGCGCTTCGACTGGGCGGCGCTGATCGCCAACAAGGACAAGGAGATCGACCGCCTCAATGCCGCTTACAAGCGGACGCTCGCGAACGCGAAGGCGGAGCTGATCGAAGGCCGCGCCGTCCTGGTCGACCGCAACACCATCGCCGTCGGCGGTCGCACGGTCACCGCCGAGGTGATCCTGATCGCCACGGGCTCCTGGCCCGAGTTGCCGCAGGTGCCGGGCATCGAGCATGCGATCACCTCCAACGAGTGCTTCCACCTCGACAGGCTGCCGGAGCGCGTCGTGGTCGTGGGCGGCGGCTATATCGCGCTGGAATTCGCCGGCATCTTCAACGGCCTCGGTTCGGAAACCACCGTGCTCTATCGCGGCGAGCAGGTGCTGCGCGGCTTCGACGGCGACGTGCGCAACTTCCTCGCCGACGAACTGACCAAGAAGGGCATCAGGATCCGCTGCAAGACCGAGGTGTCGCGCATCGAGCGGACGGCGAGCGGCCTGCTGCTGTCCTTGACCGACGGTTCCACTCTGGCCTGCGACAAGGTGCTCTACGCCACCGGCCGCCGGCCGCTGACCCGCCAGATGGGCCTGGAGGAGGTCGGCGTCGCGCTGGACGAATCCGGCGCGGTGCAGGTCAATGCGTCATCGCAATCCAGCGTCCCGAACATCTACGCCGTCGGCGACTGCACCAACCGCATCAACCTGACCCCGGTGGCGATCCGCGAGGGCCACGCCTTCGCCGACAGCGTCTTCGGCAAGACGCCGTGGCAAGTCGACCATGCCGACTGCCCCTCGGCCGTCTTCACGCAGCCGCCGGTCGGCAGCGTGGGCCTCTCGGAGGAGCAGGCACGCGAAAAGTTCGGCGCGGTGGACATCTACCGCGAGAGCTTCCGCCCGATGAAGCACACCATGACCGGCCGCTCCGAGCGCTCGCTGATGAAACTCGTCGTCGACCGCAAGAGCCAGGTCGTGGTCGGCGCCCACATGGTCGGCCCGGACGCGCCCGAGATCATCCAGACCCTCGCCATCGCCGTGAAGCTGAAGGCGACCAAGCAGCAGATCGACCAGACCATCGCCGTGCATCCCACGGCGGCCGAGGAATTCGTCACCATGCGCACGCCGGTGGCGGCGGAGTAGCGAATGTCCTTCGCCGATTCCTATCTCGGCAAGCTGCGCGCCGTGATCGGACCGCGCCCGGTCCTGATGCCCGGCGCGCGCATCGTGTTGCACGACCGGCAGGGCCGGGTGCTGCTGGAACTGCGCAAGGACTTCCGCAAATGGGGCGTTCCGGGCGGGCATGGCGAACTCGGTGACGACATCGCCACCACGGCGCGGCGCGAGCTCTATGAGGAGACCGGGCTGAAGGTGGCGAAGCTGGAGCCCTTCGGCCTCGCCTCCGACCCGCGACACGAGACCATCACCTTCCCCAATGGCGACGTGACGCAGAACCTCGCCGTGCTGTTCCACGCGCCGAAGCCGAAGGGCAAGGTGCGGCCGGATGCGGAAGAGGCGCTAGACCTCGCCTGGTTCACCCCGCGCGCCTTGCCCAAGGACCTACTGCCGAATTCCCTGCGCACCCTGCGCGCCTATTGGCGGTTCCGGAAGACCGGCAGGTTCCAGATGATCTGAGCGCGCGCCGTTCGCTCCTTCGTCACGCCAAGGCTTGACCTTGGCGCGGGTGGCGTGTCCTAGCTCCGCCCGGCTTCCTTCAACATCTGCGTTACCCCGTTGCGCAGATGGACGAGGTCGCTGCCCGAGATCAGGAAGCCGTAGCCGCGCGCGAACATCTCCTGGGCGATCCTGCCGGAGCCGGCGACGCAGCCGAGAACCTTGCCGCTCTTGATCACCGCTTGTTCCGCCTTGGCCAGAAGCTGCTTCAGCTGCGGATCGTCGAACTGGTTGAGCTTGCCGATCGAGGCGGAAAGGTCGCGTGGGCCGATGAACACCACGTCGACGCCCTCCACCGCGGCGATGGCGGCGGCGTTCTCCACCGCCTGCGGCGTCTCGATCTGCACGATGATGACGAGGTCGTCCGCCGCGCGGTCGTAATAGCCCATGTCGTAGCCATAGGCGGCGGCGCGCGTTCCTCCCGCGGCGCCGCGATTGCCGAGCGGCGGATAGCGGCAGGCGGCGACGACCGCCTTGGCTTCTTCCGCTGTGTTGACCTGCGGCACCATGACGCCCTGTACCCCGGCATCGAGCACCCGCTTGATGAAGACGAAATCGTTCCATGGCACGCGGATCATCGGCACGCATTTGGTGGCCGCCATGGCGCGCATCTGGGCGATGGCATCGGTCAGCAGGCCCTGGCCATGCTCCTGGTCCATCATGATGAAATCGAGCCCGGAGAGGGCCAGGACCTCGGCATTGTCCGCCGAATCGCTCATCGTCCAGGCGCCGAGCGCCTTCTCGCCGGCCTTGAGCCGCGCCTTCAGGGAGTTCGTCATCTGCCCGTGATCCCCAATCTTCGTGAAGACCGGGACTTTATCGCCCGGACCTTGGCCGTCAAAGCATTTCGCTATTTCCTTTACGGAATGCCGACAGGTCGGCTATTCCACACGGAATTCGCGAGTATTCGATGGCCCGGACCCGCCTGCCCTATTGTTCGCCCTATCGCTTGATCTGGGCCGTCCTGGGAACGCCGCGCAATGCGGCGGAGCGGATTCATCATGCCTATGCCCATTTCGCCTGGCGCAGCATGGACTGGAAGCACGTCCTGCTGACCGGCGCGCTGTGCGTGGTGTGGCCGGCGCTGTTTCTCGTCATGCTGTGGATGTTCACCCGCCGCATCGGCCCGGCGGTGGCGCGGGCGACCGGCAAGTCGGTGCCGCGGCAGATCGCCGAGCAGCTCTGGCTCGCCATCCGCCATTCGGTCCCGCCCGACAAATACTACGTCTTTGATCTGTTCCGGCCCGAGCGGCTGCGCCATGCCGGCGCCTATGTCCTGCGCTACGAACTGAAGGGCGGCTTCCACAATTTGGTGCATTTCCACACCCGCGTCACCATGCGCCGGAGCACCAAGGAGAATTTGAAGGACAAGCTGCGCTTCTATCGCGTCTGCCAGCAGGCGGGCGTCGCCTCGCCGATGGTACTGCAGGCGATGGGGCCCGATGGTGCGCTGGTGGGCGAGGCGCTGCCGGCCGCCGGATTGCCGACGATGGACATCTTCATCAAGCCGGCCAAGGGCAAGGGCGGGCGCGGCTGCGAACGCTGGCAATATGCCGACGGCGCCTATCGCGGGCCTGCTGACAGGTGGCTGGAGCCGGACGCGCTGCTGGCGCATATCCGCTCCCTGGTGGCGCGGCGCGGCCGTTATCTGATCCAGGAATGCCTGCGCAACCACCCCGATTTGAGCGATCTCGGTGGCGGCCTCACCTCGCTGCGCATCACCACCTGCGCCAACGAAAGCGGCGGCTTCGAGGTCACCAACGCGGTGCTGAAGATGTCGCTCGCCGCCGGAATGGCGGTCGATAACTTCCACCAGGGCGGCGCGGTGTGCAAAGTCGACGTGGCGACCGGCACGGTCGGGCCGGCCTGGGATTCCTGGATCAAGCGGCCCTGCGTCGTGCATGAAGTGCATCCGGCGACCGGCGCCCGGATCGCCGGCCGCGTGCTGCCCTGCTGGCCGGAAACAATCGCCATGCTGGAGAAGGCGGCGGCCCTGTTCCCCGACCGCATCATGGTGGGCTTCGACGTCGCCATCACCGATCGCGGCCCGGTCATCATCGAGGGCAACGTGCAGCAGGGTTCCGACATGGTGCAGCGGACCCACGATCTGCCGGTGGGCATGCAGCGCCTCGGCGAATTGCTCGCCCACCATGCCACCCAGGCGCTCGCCACCCGCCCGCCGCGCGCCATGCGCTGGTACGGCCCGCGCGACTATTGGGGCCCGCGCTGAGCGCGCTCACCTTCTGCGCGTGACATTCCTGGAACTTGGCGCCCCGTAGCGGGTTTCTCCTTCGAACCGGGCTGATTGCGGCCCGCCGGACTGTCGGTGAAGGAGAGCGATTCCATGACCAAGCGCAAGAGCTGGGCCGTGTGCCTGCTGCCGCTGCTGCTGTTGACCGCGACCGCTGCGTGCTCCGTGACTTCGGGTCAGGAGACGCCGGGCGAATACATCGATTCCGCCACAATCTCCAACAAGGTCCGCGCCAAGCTGGCCTCGGAGGCGGGCATGGACGTATTCAGCCAGGTGAAGGTGACGACGGTCGAGGATCGCGTCCAGCTGAGCGGCTTCGTCCGCAAGCCCGACGACAAGGTCCAGGCCGAGCAGATCGCCTGGTCGGTCGAGGGCGTGCGCGGCGTCGAGAACGACATCGTCGTGCAGCCGTAGATTTCCGATCGTTTCAGATTCCCTGGCGACCCCAAGAGACCTCAGGCCCTGCCCGATTCCCCCATCGGGCAGGGTTTTTCTTGGCCGCACCTTCGGTCAGGGACCCGGCGGCAGCGGGCCGACATGATCGCGCGCCACCGCCATCGACTTCAGGATCGCATGGCAGCTGACCCCTGGCGCAAGGGCCAGTGCCTCGGCCGAACGGCGCGTGATGCGGGCGAGGATCAGATCGTCGCCGGCACCGAGCCGCATCTGCACCAGTACCCCCGGGCCTTCGCCCGACTTCACCGCCACCACCGTTGCCGGCAGCACGTTCAGCGCCGAAAGCCCGCTCGGGCGTTCGCGCGACAGGATCACTTCATGCGCCATCACCTGCACACGTACCCGCGCGCCGATTGCACCGTCGACCCGCGGCAGCAGGATCGGCCCGGCGGCGGTATCGAGGCGGGTGAGTCCGTCCGCTTCCTGTGCGGCGATGCGTGCGGCGATGGCGGCGCCGGCCTCGCGCAGGCCCATGGCGCGCAGTGCCGCGGTATCGAACATGACCTCGGCGGTGGTGCCCAGCGCCACCGTGGCGCCTTTCTCGATGACCAGCATGCGGTCGGCAAGCAGGCGTGCCTCCTCGACGTCATGGGTCACCAGCACCACGGGCATGTCGAGCACATGGCGCAGTTCGGCGATCTCGCGATGGAGCGTCTCGCGCGTCGCGCGGTCGACCGCGGAGAAGGGCTCGTCCAGCAGCAACGCCGCCGGCCGTCTGGCCAGGGCCCGCGCCACCGCCACGCGCTGCTGCTGGCCGCCGGAGAGCTCGACCGGGCGCCTGTCCGCCAGGCCGTCGAGATGCACCAGCGACAGCAGCCGCCGCGCTTCGTCCCGCCGCGCGGCCGCGGGCAGATGATCCATCGCCGCAACCAGATTGCCTGCCGCCGTCATGTGCGGAAACAGCGCATAGGACTGGAACACCAGGCCGACGCGGCGGCGGTAAGGCGGCAGCGCAATGCCAGCCGCCGTGTCGAGCCAGATTGCACCGCCGACCCCAACCCGGGCCGTCTCCGGCCGCCAGAAGCCGGCGATGCTGCGCAGGATCGTGGATTTGCCCGACCCGGAATGCCCGACCAGCGCCAGCAGCTGCCCGGGCTCGACCCGGAAGTTCACATCGAGCGGGATCGGCGCCTTTGCCCGCGCCATCACCTCCAGTGCCATCAGCCGAGCCTCCGCCCGACGCGCCGCGACAGCGCGAAGGTGACCGCGATGGTGGAGAGCGAGATCAGCAGCAGCACGCCCGACATCACCGCCGCAGAGCGGTCGTCGAAGCCCTGCACGCGGTCGTAGATGGCGATGGCGATGGTCTTGGTCTCGCCGGGGATCGAGCCGCCGACCATCAGCACCACGCCGAACTCGCCGAGGGTATGCGCGAAGGAAAGCACCATCGCCGTCATCACGCCCGGCCAGGCCAGGGGCAACTCGACCCGCAGCAGGCGCCGCAGCGGCGACATCCCGCAGGAGGCCGCGGCCTCGCGCAGCTCGCGCGCCACCGCCTCGAAGCCGCGCTGCGCCGGCTGGATCGCAAACGGGATGTTGACGATGACCGAGGCTACCAGCAGCCCCTCGAAGCTGAAGACGAGCTGATGGCCGAACGCGGCCTGCCACAACCGTCCCACCGGCGAACTCGCGCCGAAGGCGGTGAGCAGATAGAAGCCGAAAACCGTCGGCGGCAATACCAGGGGAAGCGCGACGAGTGCTTCAATCAGCCCCTTGCCGCCGAACTCGGCATAGGCGAGCCAACGTCCCGCCAGGATCGACAGGGGCAGGAGCACCGCGACCGTGAGCGCTGCCAGTTCCAGCGACAGCCAGAGCGCGGTCCAATCCAACGATCACTCCCCGGGAAGTACGAATCCGTATCTTTCCATGATCTCACGCGCCTTGGGCGATTGCATATAGGCATAGAAGGCCTCCGCCCCAGCCCTCGCGTTCTTGGTCAGCGCCATGCGCTGCAGCAGCGGCGAGTGCCACTCCGCCGGGATCAGTGCAAAGCTGCCGAGCTTCGAGACCTCCGGCGACAGCGCCAGGGAATAGGCGACGATGCCGCCCTGGGCGTTGCCCGAGGTGGCGAATTGCGCCGCCTGGGCCACATTCTCGCCCATGACCAGGGCCGGCTGCACCTTGTCCCATAGGCCGCGATGGCGCAGCGCCTCCTCGGCGCGCATCCCGTAGGGCGCGTGTTCGGGATTGGCGATGGCGAACTTCTTGACGCGCTCGTCGGCCAGGCCCGCGGCGAGATCGTCCAGCGCCGCATCGGCCTTGAGGGCGGAGCCGTGCGGCACCATGATAACGATCCGCCCTTCGGCGTAGAGCGTACCCTCGTCGCGCAGGAAGCCTTCCTTGGCAAGGTCGAGGATGAACGCCTCGTCGGCCGCCATGAACAGCTCGAAGGGCGCGCCTTCGCGGATCTGGCGGGCGAAGTTGCCGGTCGAGCCGAAGGCGAGCTTCACGCCTTTTCCGGTTTCGGCCGTGAACGCGTCGGCGATCTCCTGCACCGCGAATTTGAGGTCGGCGGCCGCAGCCACCAAGGCCGCGTCCTCGGCTCGCGCCACCGGCGGCATCAGGCCAATTCCCATGGCCACGGCGACGGCAAGGATACGGCGCAACGGGGTCATTTGTGCTCCATGACGGGATCCGAGAAATCGATATGTTCAAATGGATATATCGAGATCCGGGCGCGACGGCAAGGCGTTTGCGGCTGCGAAGGGCGGTGGCTGCGGCTAGGCGCCGCTCTTGGCGAGGGCGGTGAGGGCGGCGAGGTCGCGGGCGATGGCCTTGGCGGTCTTGGCCTCGACGCTGCGGAACCGGCGGAGCACGGTTTGGCCCGTCTCGGTCAGCCTGGCGCCGCCGCCATGGGCGCCGCCCTTGCCGGCAGAAACCAGCGGCGACTTGAACGTGGTGTTCAGTTCCTCCACCAGCATCCAGGCGCGGCGATAGCTCATCTTCAGCCGCCGCCCGGCGGCGGAGATCGAGCCGGTCTCGGCGATGGCGGCGAGCAGATCGGCCTTGCCCGGGCCGATGGCGATGCCGGGGGCGAGGACCAGGCGCAGCCTGGCGCCGGCGGCTTGGTGCTTCGGTTTCATGGGCCGCAGGATAGCGGCCGGCCGCATCCGATCAAGCGCAGGGTGACGCGGCGCACAGAAGGCGGGCTGGACAGGCCATCGCCGGTCCCGCAAAATCCGCCGGGGATTGCGATTGCGGAAAGATTCCATGCAGATGCCTCGACCCGCGGCGTGCTTCGGATGGCTCCGCCGCTGCTGCGGCGCGCTTGCCTGCCTGCTGATTGCCGGGATCGCCGTGCCGGCGGCGGCCCAGGAATTGACCGCCATCGTCGAATCCGTCGACCCGCCGCGCGCGGACGTGGGAGCGCTCGACCTGCTGGCCGAGGGCACGGTGATCGAGTTGAAGGCCGGCGAGAAGCTGGTGCTCGGCTACCTGATCTCCTGCGCGCATGAGGAGATCACCGGCGGCAAGGTCACCATCGGCGCCGCCGCCAGCACCGTCGAAGGCGGCGGGGTCGCGCGCGGCCAGGTCGCCTGCGACGGCACCATCGACCCGGCCAGCGCCGCCGGCTCCAACGAGGCCGCCGCCGTGGCCATCCGCAGCGTCGGGGCGCCCACCGGCGCCGGCCTGCGCAACGTGCCGAGCGTGCAGCCGGTCTTCGTCATTTCCGACAAGCCGCTGCCGGCCGAATCCTCGCTGGTCATCCAGCGGCTGGACCGGGAGGAATCGCCGATCCGCGTCTCGCTCTACGACCGCACCATGGACCTGCGCGCGACCGGCATGAAGCTGACGCCGGGCGGGGTCTATTCGGCCGTCTGCGGCGACCTCAAGGTCGCCTTCAAGATCGCCGACAATGCCGGCGTAAAGCCCGTGGTGACGCTCGAGCGCACCGTGCGGTTCTAGCGCCTCATGCGCCCGCGCCGGTGATGCGCCGCTTCAGGCTCCCGCTGATCGCGCTGACGGCGCTGGTGGCCCTCGTCTGCGGCGTCCTGATCGAGCGCCATCTCAGCGCCGGGCTCTCCTTCGACGCGCTGCTGACGCTACGTTACGTCGCCTATGGCGATCGCCACGGCCCGGAGGACTCGCGCGTCGCCATCGTCACCATCGACGAGGCGACCTTCGCCGATCCCGCCTTCCGCAACACGCCGATGGCGCTGTGGTCGCCGCAATTCGCCAGGGTGATCGGCGCGCTCGACCGCGCCGGGGCGACGGTCATCGGCGCCGACATCCTGTTCACCACGACGGCGGAGACCATCGTGCCGGGGCTGGACAAGCCGCTGCTGGCCGAGATGCGCCGGCTGGGCCAGGCCGACCGCATCGTGCTGGCCCAGGCGCCGGTCGGCGGCAAGATGATCGGCCCGCACCGCCAATACGTGCTGATGGTCGGCGGGCAGAAGAATATCCGCTCCATCGCCGTCACCGTGGATCGCGACGGCGTGGTGCGCCACATGCCGCTGCTGCAGGCCGGCCGCGACCTCGACGACCCGGCGGCGCTGCCCGGCTTCGCGGCGACGCTGGCGCAGCGCGCTGGCCTCGATCTGAAGACGCTGCCGCGCGGCCTCGCGCGGCTGTCGCCGAACTATGCCGACCGCCGCATCGCCCCCACCTATGCCATGCGCGACGTCCATGCTTGCGCCGAGGATCCGGCCGCCGCCGCGGCTATGGCCGAAGCCTTTGGCGGCAAGGTGGTGCTGCTCGGCGCCTCGCTCGACGTCGAGGACCGCAAGGTCGTCTCCGGGCGCCTGGTCGCCGATGCGGAGGCGGACATCAGGTCCTTGCCCTGTATCGAGCATGTCGGCACGGGTATCACCGACCGGCGCACGATCCCGGGCGTCTTCATCCATGCCCAGGCGGTGAACGACCTGCTGCGCGGCGAACTGGCGCGGTTCTGGCCCGGCTGGCCGGAATGGCTTTCCCTCGGCATCCTGGCGCTGTGCGGCGCCGGCCTGGCGATGACCCTGCGCGCGCCGGCCGCCAGCGCGGCGATTGCCGGGACGCTGGCGGCATGGGTCGGCGTCGCGACCTATTCCGCCGGCCTCAACTGGATGGCGCCGCTGCTGGGCGGCGTCTCGTCGGGCATCATCGCCTTCCTCGGCGGCCTCGGGCTGCGCAACCTCATCATCGATCGCGAACAGCGCCGCACGGTCCTGTTCCTGTCGCGCTATCTCGACGCCCGCGTGGCGCGCAAGCTGCTCGACAGCGACCAGCCGCCCAAGCTCAGCGGCGAGACGCGCGAGATCACCATCTGGTTCTCCGACATCGCCGGCTTCACCACGATCGCCGAGCGGCTGAACCCGGAGGCCCTGGTCAAGCGTCTCAACCATCATTTCACCCTCATCGGCGAGGTCATCGAGGGCGAAGGCGGCATCATCGACAAGTATGTCGGCGACGCGGTGGTGGCGATCTTCGGCGCGCCGCTGCAGCAGCCCGACCATGCCGCCCGCGCGTTGCGCGCCGCGCTCGCCGTGCAGGAGCGGCTGAAGACCGAGGCCGGCCAGCCCGACAGCTTCCAGATCCGCATCGGCCTCAACACCGGCGCCTGCGTGGTGGGCAGCATCGGTTCGGAGAAGCGGCTGAACTACACCGTGATCGGCGACGCGGTGAACGTCGCCGCGCGGCTCGAGGCGGCGAACAAGGAATTCGGCACCTCGATCCTCTGCTCCAACGCCACCCTGCGCGCCGCCGGCCCCGGCTTCCGCTACCGCGAACTGGGCCCGATCCAGGTCAAGGGCAGGGTGGAGCCGGTGGCGGTCAACGAGGTGCTGGGGCTGGAAGGCTAGAAACGGCGTCAGCTCTTGCGACCCTTGCGGGATTGTCGAATAATCGTCCGGGGACTTCGGCAGTAGGGGAGGGGCCTGATGCCGGTGCGGTTCTTGGGGTTCGCCTGCCTGCTCATTGCCTTGGCGATTGCGTTCCTGCAGCCATCCTTCGCGTCGGAACCGCGCGTGGCGCTGGTGATCGGCAATGCGGATTACGGACAGGAGATCGGCCGTCTGAAGAACCCGGCCAACGACGCCCGGCTGATGGCCGAGACGCTGAAAGGGCTGGGCTTCCGGGTCGAGCTGGTGCTGGACGCCGATCAAAAGGCGATGAAGCGGGCGGTGAAGGGCTTCGGCGCCAAGCTGCGTGAGGCGGGCAAGGATGCGACCGGCCTGTTCTACTACGCCGGTCATGGCGTGCAGGTGGAGGGTACGAACTTCCTGCTGCCGGTCGGCGCGGAGATCGAAGCCGAGGCGGACGTGGAGATCGAATCCATCGCCGCCGACGACGTGATGACCCAGATGCAATCCGCCGGTAACGCGGTCAACCTCGTATTCCTCGATGCCTGCCGCAACAACCCGCTGGTCAAGGCCAGCCGCTCGGCCACGCGCGGCCTGGCGCGGCTCGATGCGCCGCGCGGCTCCTTCGTCGGCTATTCCACCGCGCCCGGAGACGTGGCCGCCGACGGTGACGGAGCCAACTCGCCCTATGCCCTGGCCCTGGCCGAGGAATTGAAGAGACCCGGCATCTCGGTGGAGGAGGCGCACCGCAACGTGCGCGCCAAGGTCCTGGCCGAAAGCGGCAACAAGCAGACGCCGTGGGATTCCTCCTCGCTGACCGGCGCGGTGATCCTGGCCGAGAAGGCGCCGGAACCCGCCGCGACACCCGCACCACCGCCGGCCGCCGCCCCGCAGCCGGAGGTTCATCAGCAGGCCTTGGTGGACAAGGAATCGCTGTTCTGGGAATCGATCAAGGACAGCACCGATGCGGCGGATTTTGAGGCCTATCTGGCGCAGTTTCCGGAGGGCGTCTTCGCACCGCTGGCGAAGAACCGCATCGCAGTGCTGAGCCAGCCGGCTCAGGCAACGCCGGCAGGGCCGACGCAAACAGCGCCCGCGCCCGCGGCAGCGACAATCCCCCCTGCCGCCGAAGGGTCGCGGCTCGTCGTCCCAGTGAGCGTGAAGGCCGAGATCGACAGCTACCTGGCCAATCTCACCTCGGAACATTGGGCGCTGGCGATCGCCCGCAACGGCTCGCGCACGGCGAAGTTTCGCTGCGGCCAGATGTCCGGCGGCATCTGCTGGGGCGGTGGTCCCCAGGAGAAGGCGAACAGGGAAGCCATCAAGCGCTGCGGCGGACCGAGCGAATGCTTCCTGCTCTACGAAAGGGCGACCAAGAAGGCCATCGTGGAGATTGTGGCGCAGTCCGAATCAGGCGCGGCCGCGCAGGGCGGCGGCGTGGCGTCGGCAAGCGCGGAGGCTTCCGCAGCGCCGGTTGCCGGAGAGATCGCCGTCACCCCCGAAGTGCGGGAGCGCATTGCCAGCTATCTCGGCAACATTTCCGATGCGAAAGTCTGGGCGCTTGCCGTCGCCCGCGATGGAGCCTCGGTGGAAGTTCTCGGCTGTCCCAAGCTGAACCCCGGCACGATGGGCGCCAGATGCGCCGGATTCGGCACGTCGACGATCAGCCAGTCCTTGGTGAGCGCGCGGGCACTCAAGAACTGTGGTGGTCCGGATGCCTGCATTCTGCTTTACGAGGGCGCCACGAAGGTCTCCGGCCTGGTGCCCGACCCGCAATAGCGGCGTCGCCTGTGTCCCGCCGTGCCGACGATGTGAACCCGATCACATGGCCGATGATCGCCGCTTGCTTTCCCGCATCCGGCGGACGACATAAGCCGTAGATGAAGCAACTGACGGAGCCCTGCATGCTCTCTGGTTTGAAGCGACGGCTGGCGATTGCACTGGCCACAGCCATCGCCCTCGCGTCCGCGCCGGTGGCACTCGCTCAAGGCGGCGAGACCGGCATCCAGCCCGACGGCCAGATCGTCGTCTCCCCGGCGGTGGGCAAGGTCATCGGCGACTATCTGAACCGGGTCAGCGGCCGCTTCGGCGCGCTGGCGGTGTCGCGCAGCGGCGAGGCCGCCGCCTTCTACATCTGCCAGTCGCGGCTGTGGAAGAACTGCGACGATTCCAGCCTGGAGGACAGCTTCATCTCCATCCCTTCCGGCAAGCTGGCGGCCAAGCTGGCGCTGTCGCGGTGCAACGGCAGTGGTGGCGGCGATTGCGTGGTGCTCTTCGTCAACGACCGCTGGCAGCGGCCCTTTGCCCTTGCCCAATGATCGGATGCTCCTCTCAGATCAATCGAGATTTCCCGCATAGTCAATTGATTCTGCGGCAATAAATCGCCGTTGTTGCCTCTCGGCCTGCATGTTAGCTTGGCCGCCATGTGCAATGGCTGCCTGGACAAGTGCCGTCAAAAGGTGCTTCTGGCTGGCCCAAGCGAATGCATGAGCGAGAGGCGATGATGAGTGCGAAATGGGCGCCGGAGTCCTGGCGGTCGAAGCCGGTGGCGCAGGTGCCGGAATATCCGGATGCGGCCAAGCTGAAAGCGGTCGAGGAGCGCCTGCGCGCTTTCCCGCCGCTGGTCTTTGCCGGCGAGGCGCGGCGCCTGATGGAGAACCTCGGCAACGTGGCGGAAGGCAAGGCCTTCCTGCTGCAGGGCGGCGATTGCGCCGAAAGCTTCGCCGAGTTCTCCGCCAACAACATCCGCGACACCTTCCGCGTGCTCCTGCAGATGGCGGTCGTCTTGACCTTCGGGGCTGCCTTGCCGGTGGTGAAGGTCGGCCGCATCGCCGGCCAGTTCGCCAAGCCGCGCTCGGCGCCGACCGAGGTCATCAACGGCGTCGAGCTGCCGTCCTATCGCGGCGACATCGTCAACGGCATGGAGTTCACGCCCGAGGCCCGCGTGCCGGACCCCGAGCGCCTGGTGCAGAGCTACAACCAGTCCGCCGCGACCCTCAACCTGCTGCGCGCGTTTGCGCAAGGCGGATTCGCGGATCTTCATAAGGTGCATCGCTGGAACCTGGAATTCGTCGCCGATTCACCCCTCGGCCACAAATACCAGGAACTGGCCGAGCGCCTCTCCGAGACGCTGGAGTTCATGGCCGCCTGCGGCCTCACCTCCGAGACCGTGCCGCAGATCCGCGAGACCGAGTTCTACACCAGCCATGAGGCGCTGCTGCTGCACTACGAGCAGGCGCTGACCCGCGTCGACAGCCTGACCGGCAAGTGGTACGGCTGCTCCGCCCACATGCTGTGGATCGGCGACCGCACCCGCGACCTCGGCGGCGCCCATGTCGAATACATGAAGGGCATCCAGAATCCGATCGGCCTGAAATGCGGCCCGACCATCGACCCGGATGATCTGCTGCGCCTGATCGACGCGCTGAACCCGCAGAACATTCCCGGCCGCCTGACCCTGATCGCCCGCATGGGCAGCGACAAGGTCGAGGCCAAGCTGCCGGCGCTGATCCGCGCGGTGAAGCGCTCGGGCGCCAAGGTGGTGTGGTCCTGCGACCCGATGCACGGCAACACGGTGAAGTCGGGCAGCGGCTACAAGACGCGGCCCTTCGACCGCATCCTGGGCGAGGTGAAGAGCTTCTTCGCCGTGCATCGTGCCGAGGGGACGCATGCCGGCGGCGTCCATTTCGAGATGACCGGCCAGGACGTCACCGAGTGCATCGGCGGCGCCAAGGCGGTGACCGAGGACAGGCTGGCGGACCGCTACCACACCCATTGCGACCCGCGGCTCAATGCCAGCCAGTCGCTGGAACTGGCCTTCCTCATCGCCGAGCAGCTGAAGGCCGAGCGCGTCGGACAGGGTGCCCGCATTGCCGAAGCGTCCTGATCATCTGCGCCCGGTCGATAAGCCGGGCGCCAGCGATTTCGCGGCGCCGTCGAAGGCGGGGCCGGTCGCCGGCCCGCGTTCGGCCGAGGTCCAGCAATGGACCGATCTCTACTTCCTGAAGACCAAGGCGGTGGTCGAGAAGTTCGGCGACGCGCGCGTCACCTATGCGGTGTTCATGCGCCGCCCGGTGATCTCGGCGCCGAAGCTCGCCATTGACTGGCTGCATTCCATCGCCAAGGAGCGCGGCACCGAGTTCCAGGTCGATCTGCGCTATGCCGAGGGCCGCTGGGTCGGCGCCGGCGAACCGCTGATGTACATCACCGGCTCGCTCGCGCACTTGTCCGACCTCGAGACCATCCTCTTGCAGAAGCTCGGGCCCGCCTGCGTTGCCGCCTTCAACGCCTTCACCATGTGCTCGGACCTGCCCAAGGTCGCATTCCTCGCCATGGATGCGCGTCACTGCGCCGGCCTGGAGATGGCGGAGATCATGGCCTATGCCGCCTCCGTCGGCTCCGACCGCGCGCGGCGCAAGGTCGGCGCGATCGGCTTCATCGGCAATGCGACGCACGCGACCGCGCATTACTTCGGCCAGGAGCAGGGCATGGGCACCATGCCCCATGCGCTGATCGGCTATGCCGGCTCGACCCTGCGCGCGGCCGAGATGTTCCACGAGACCTTCCCCGGCCAGCCGATGACGGTACTGGTCGATTATTTCGGCCGTGAAGTGACCGACGGGCTGACGGTGGCGCGCCGCTTCGCCCATCTCGCCTCCGAGGGCAAGCTCGCGGTTCGCATCGACACGCCGGGCAGCCGCTTCATCGAGGGGCTCGACCCGACCGTCTCCTACGCCGTGCTCGACCGCAACGCGCCGGATGCCATCCGCGGCTACCGGAACGAGACCGAACTGCGCCACCTGGTCGGCGCTGGCGTCTCCGCCGCCGCCATCTGGCACCTGCGCGAGGCCTTGAACCGCGAAGGCTTCCAGAAGGTGAAGATCGTCGTCTCCTCCGGCTTCGATCCCGCCAAGTGCAAGGTCATGGCCGAGGCCAATGCGCCGATCGACATCGTCGGCACCGGCTCCTTCCTGCCGCAGCGCTGGACCGAGACCTACGCCACCGCCGACATCATCGAGTACAACGGCGTCAAGCGCGTGAAGATCGGCCGCGAGTTCCTGTTCCGGAAATAGCGCCGCCGCCTCAGACCTTCCAGAACGGCACCGCGGCCTCCCGCGCCGCGTCGCCCGGGGTGAGGCCGATATCCCGCAGCAACCGTTTGTCGAGCCCGGCCAGATCGCGCCGGCTGCGCCGCCGCGCGGCCCATGCGGCCAGCAGACCGGCCAGCTGGCTGAAGCCGCGCCGCTGTCCCAGCGGGCGGGCGGCGATGGCATCTGAGCGAGAGTTCATTAACATTTTTGGTGCTCCGTCTTGACTGGATTTGGTTCGGAGCGCCTAAATAGTGCCGTGTGCGGCTTGACCGCAAAGCATGCTTTCTCGGCCGATCCGTACTTTTTCTAATGATGTGGAGGTCGCGTGGGCCGCCGCCTGCCGTCGCTCAACGCGCTCAGGGCCTTCGAGGCCGCGGCGCGGCATGAGAGCTTCACCCGCGCCGCGGCGGAACTCACCGTCACCCAGGGTGCCGTCAGCCATCAGGTGAAGGCGCTGGAGGAGGAACTCGGCCTGCGCCTGTTCCTGCGCGCGCGCCAGCGTCTGGTCATCACCGAGGCCGGCCGAGCCTATCTCGAGATCGTGCGCGATGCCTTCGACCGCATCGCGGGCGGTACCGAGCGCCTGCTGCAGCGGCGGAAATCCGGCATCCTCGCCGTCAGCGCCTCGCCGAACTTCGCGGCCAAGTGGCTGGTGCACCGGCTGGGGCGCTTCGCAGAAGCCAATCCCGGTGTCGACCTGCGCCTCGACGCCAGCATTCAGCATGTCGATTTCGCTCGCGACGAGACCGACGTGGCGATCCGGCACGGCGACGGAAGCTGGCCCGGGCTGCATGTGACGCGGCTTTGCGCGGAGGAGCTGTTTCCGGTCTGCAGTCCAAAGCTGCTGAAGGGTCGCGCGGCGCTGCGGACGCCGGCCGACCTCGCGCGCCACACGCTGCTCCACATCGACGAGCCGCTGGATTGGGCCCGGTGGCTGGAGGCGGCGGGCGCGGCTGGAGTGGATGCCGGGGGCGATCCGCGGCGCGGGCCGGTCTTCAGCCAGCGCAGCATGGCGATCGACGCGGCGATCGACGGTCAGGGCGTCGCACTCGCCCGCACCGCGCTCTGCGCCTGGGACCTGCTCGCCGGCCGCCTGGTGCGGCCCTTCAGGTTCCGGCTGCCCGTGCCCTACGCCTATTGGATCGTTTGCCCGAAAGCGAACGCGCAGCTGCCGAAGATCGCCACCTTCCGCGATTGGCTGCTCGCCGAGGCGGCCGAAGACGAGCGGCGCCTGGCGAAGCTCTGACGGCGTCGGTCAATCGAACGGGTGCGGCCCGTCGAAATCACCGACGTAGCTCAGATGCGTCACCAGCGCGCCGCCCTGCCAGTGGTGCAGCGCCACGGCCGGCGGCTCCAGGGTGAAGCTGAAATCGACGCCCGGGCGCAGATCGAGCGTCGCGGCATGCGCGGTGCTGGGGCCGATCGAGGCCAGCGTGCCGGCCCAGCGCGCCTGCACCGGGCGATGCACATGGCCGCACAGCACACGCTCGATCTGCGGGTGGCGCCGCACGATGTCCGCCAGCCGCGCGGCGCCGCCGATGAGCGCAATACGGTCGAACTCGACAATGCCGCAGGCGAAGGGCGGGTGATGCATGAAGAGGATGGTCGGCCGGTCGGATTCGCCGAGCCGCGCTTCCAGCCAATCGAGGCGCGCGTCGCACAATTCGCCATGCGGCGCCTCCGGCACCAGCGTGTCGAGCGCGATCAGCCGCAGCGGATGACCCTCGATCACGTAGTGCAGGAAACCGGCTGCGGGCAGGTGATCGGCGAAGGCGGCGCGGAGCGGCTCGCGCGCGTCGTGGTTGCCGGGAATGACATAGACCGGCATCGGCAGCGGGGCGAGGATGGCGCGCAGCCGCGCATATTCCGCCGCGCTGCCCGCATCCACCAGGTCGCCGGTGGCGAGCACGACGTCGGGGCGCGGATCGAAAACGAGGAGATGCGCCACCGCGCGTTCCAGATGCGGCGCGGTGTCGACCCGGCCGCTCATCAGCTGCCCGTCGCGCATGATGTGGGTGTCGGAAATCTGGGCGATCAGCATGTCAGGCATCCGAAAATGATCCGCTCCGGCCCGCATGATAGCGGGCGAAAGATGACGGGTCTTCGCATGCATTGTCCCGCGACATCGCCGGTATTGCGCGACATTTTTCCATGCCATCCAAGGGCCTAGCCGACGATTGTTCTTGCTTATGACTATTAAGACTTGCGCAACCCTAGGAATTTACCCTGGCGGGCAAGGTGACATCGCAAGGGGACGATTCCATGGCCACCGCACCGAAGCTGGACCTGCCGCCACCCGCCCGACCCACCCGCAAGCTCGGCAGGTCCCAGGCGCAGCACCGGCGCGCCGCGAAGACGCTGCCGCTCGGCGTTTCCGACACCTACCGCTACTGGGGCGACGCGCAGACCCTCTACGTGACGCGCGCCAAGGGCGCGCAGCTCTGGGACCTCGACGGCAATTGCTACGTCGATTTCCGCCTCGGCTGGGGCCCGATCATCCTCGGCTATGGCGACGAACGGGTCGATGCCGCCGCGCGCAAGGGCATCGAGATGGGCGGCGTCACCGCGCTGGCGACGGCGCTCGAAGCCGAGGTGGCCGAGCTCATGGTCGCCATGGTGCCGGGGGTCGAGCAGGTGCGCTTCGCCAATTCCGGCTCCGAGGCGGTGGCGACGGCGCTCCGCGTCGCCCGCGCGGTCTCGGGGCGCGACGGCTTCGTCATGATCGAGGGCGCCTTCCACGGCATGTTCGATTCCGTGCTCTGGCGCACGCAGATGGAAAGCTGGGATCCGAAAAGCGGCCAGGCGCCGGTCGTCGCGCCCTTCGGCCGCGGCATCCCGGTGGCGCATCGCGATCTGATCGGCGTCGTGCCGCTCAACGACGCCGACGCCCTGCGCGATCTCTTCAGGCAGGAAGGCAGCCGCATCGGCGCCTTCATCCTCGAGCCGATCCTGGGCAATTGCTGCTCCATCCCGGCGACCCAGGCCTATCTCAAGGACGTGCGCGCGCTGTGCGACGAATACGGCATCGTGCTGATCTTCGACGAGGTGAAGACCGGCTTCCGCGTCGCCCGCGGCGGCGCGCAGGAGCTCTACGGCGTGCTGCCCGACCTCTGCACCTTCGCCAAGGCGATGGCCAACGGCTATCCGATCGCCGCACTCGGCGGCAGGCGCGCGTTCATGTCCGCCATCTCCGGCTTCGACGGCGTGCTGCATGGCGGCACCTTCACCGGCCACCCCATCGGCCTGGCCGCGGCTGAGGCGACGCTCCGCGTGCTGAAGGAGACCGACGCGCTGCAGCAGATCGCCGATTGGGGCCGCAAGCTGCAGGGGGAACTCGCCGGCGTGTTCGCCAAGGCCGGTATCCCGCACATCTTCACCGGCCATCCGTCGATGTTCGGCATCATGTTCCGCGAGAAGGCACCGCGCAGCTATCGCGACTGGGCCGGCTCCGATCACGAGCTCTACGATTCCATCGCCCGGGCCTTGCCGGATTACGGCCTGCTGCCGGAGCCGGATTCGCGCGAGCCCTGGTTCGTCTGCCAGGCGCATAACGAGCTCGACCCGGAGGAGATCGCCGGCAAGGTGGCCGAGGTCATCGCAACGCTGGGGCGGTGAAGCGCGCCACCAGCGCCGCGCCGATCGCGAGCGTCGCCGCCGCTGCGATCGAGGGCAGCAGGAACGAGCCGGTCAAATCGTGCAGCCAGCCGGCGAGGATCGGGCCGATGATCTGGCCCAATCCGAACGCCGCCGTCATCAGCGCGATGATGCGGGCGACGTTGCCGCTGACCAGCCGCCGCACCACGACGAAGCCCAGCACGGTGATGCCGACGATGGTGCCGCCGAGCAGGATCGCGGCCAGCACGGCGCCGGGCGGCGAGATCCACAACACGCTCGACAGCACGCCCACCGCCTCGACCAGGCAGGCGAGCGCGTAGGCCTGCGCCGGGCCGATGCGCCGGCCGAGCGCCGACCAGAGTGCGACCGAGGGAATTGCGGCGAGCCCGACGATGACCCAGATCACCGGCTCCATCGGCGCGATGGCCGCGTTGGTGCGCACCAGCTGCACCAGGAAGGTCGCGGTGATGACATAGCCGAAGCCGAACAGGCCATAGGAGATCACCAGCGCGGCAAGCGGCAGGCCGAGCGCGCGGCCGTTGCCGCCGGCTGCCGCGCCCGGCGCGGTCTTCGACGCGGGCCCGATCAGCAGGCCGACGCCGATGCAGGCGGCGAAGGAGAGGATCGAGCTGGCGATCCATTGCCAGGTCCAGCCCAGGCCCTGCGCGGCGATGCGCTCCACCAGCACGGCGGAGAGTGCGATGCCGACGCCCACGCCGGCGAACTGGTAGCCGGCCCAGCCAGCCTTGCCGATCTGGCCGAGGCGCTCCATCACCAGCGCGGCGGAGAAGACGAGCACATAGGCGCTGGCCGCGCCGCCGAGGAAGCGCAGCAGGATGAAGCCGGCGAGCGCGCTGGTGAGGGCCATGGCGCCGGTCGTCACCGCGCTGAAGGCGAGGCCGATCAGCATCCAGCGCCGCGGCGCCCTGGTGAAGAGCGGCAGGGATGCCGCCAGGGCGCCGAGCAGATAGCCGGCGAAATTGGCCGAGGCGATGAGCCCCGCTTCGCTGGCGCTCAGCTGCAGGTCTGCCACCATCTCCGGCAGGATCGGCGTATAGACGAAGCGGCCGATGCCCATCGCCGATGCCAATGCGAGGAAGCCGCCGAGGATGACAGGGAGAGCGCCGCCCTGAGGCGGCCGGTCTTGCTCATTCATTGCCTTGCCCAGATACCGCAGCTCTCCTGACCTATCATGGAGCAGGGGCGTCCCCCGCGGCAAGACGCGATCGCGCCGCGCGCCATGCGCCAGCGTTGTAGGGAGACATCGCCGCCGGCATGGCGCGCAGCTTCAGGCCCGCAGCCGGGCCCGCAAGGTCAGGCCGAGGCCGACGGCGATCAGCGCCACGCCGCTCCACACGGTGAGCGAATAGCGCTCGCCCAGGCCGAACGTGCCGATGACGACGCCGATGCCGGCGGCGACGGTGCCGATCTGACTCAGCGTCACGGGCCCGCCGATCGCCTGCAAGCGGAAGAAGAGGGCGAACATCAGCGCGCTTGCTGCGACTTGTATGGCGACGAGTCCGGGCACCGCGAGCAGCGCCTCGGCCGCTGTGGCGCCGGAGACCAGCACCGAGGCGCCGATCAGCAGCAGCGCCGAGATCGCGTTGCTGCCGACCGCCAGCCACAGCGGGTTGGCGCCCGTCGGCCAGTCGAGCGTGCGATAGACATTGCCCAGCGCCAGGCTGAACGGCACGGCGATGCCGAGCGCGACCCAGATCCAGTCCACGCTGCGCCCGATCTCGCCGCGCGAGGTGGCGACCAGCAGCGCGCCGGCGAAGCCGATGGCGACGCCGAGGAGTTCCAGCCGGCTCGGCGCGCGCAGCCGCGCTGCGGCCGAGAAGGCGACGGTGAACATCGGCGACAGCGTGAACAGGATGGCGACATAGCCGCTGCCGAGCCTGGGAATCAGCGAATAGACCAGGGCGTTGGGCAGCGCGTAGGAGATCACCGCGATGACCAGGAAATAGCGCAGGTGGCGCCGGTCGATGCGCGCCGCGACCTTCAGCGGCGCCAGGGTCAGACCCAGGATGATCGCCCCGCCGGCGGAGATGACAGCCGCCCAGATCAGCGGTGGAATGCCGGCACCCACCGCCAGCTTGCCCAGCGGAAAGTTGAGGCCCAGCAGCAGCCCGACCGCGACCAGCAGCAGCCCCGGCGAATGCCAGGCGCGGCCGAAAAGCGAGGAACGGGACAGGGGCTGCATGGGTGGTCCGGCGCAAGAGGGGCTGGCCGGTCGAGCCAGCCTTGACTGTATCTCAGATATGGGAGAATTTCCCGAATATGGAAACAGCGAGTCTCCAAGAGGCTAGCATCGACCGGCGTCTCGCCCAACGTCTGCGTGGCCTGCGGGCCGAGCGCGGCTGGTCGCTGGACGATCTCGCCGCACGCAGCGGGGTCAGCCGCGCCACGCTCTCGCGCCTGGAGAACGGCGAGGTCAGCCCCACGGCCAGCGTGCTGGGCCGGCTCTGCGGCGCCTATGGCCTCACCATGTCGCGCCTGATGCTGATGGTGGAGGAGAGCTACGCCCCACATATACGCCGCGCCGACCAGCCGGTCTGGACCGATGCCAGCATCGGCTTCCGCCGCCGCCAGGTCTCGCCGCCGGCGCAGAGGCTCGCCGCCGAGATGCTGGAATGCGAACTCGATCCGGGCGCCCGCATCGAATACGACCTGCCGCCGCGCCCCGGGCTGGAGCATCACCTGCTGCTGCTCGAAGGCCACCTGCAGGTGACGGTGGAGGGGCGCACCCACGATCTGCACGCCGGCGACTGCCTGCGCTACCAGCTCACCGGCTCCAGCGCCTTCGCCACGCCGGCCAAGAGCGGCGCGCGCTATGTTCTATGCATGGTCTGAGCCCGCATGACTGACACCGTCGCGATCGCCGAGCTCTCCGCCGCCGATCTCGCCGCGCGCCTGCCGGAATTCGGCGCGTTGCTGCAAGCCTGCGTCGAGGATGGCGCCAGCATCGGCTTCGTGCTGCCCTTCGCAATGGAGGCGGCGCAAACCTATTGGCGCGACAAGGTGCTGCCGGGATTGCGCGGCGGCGGGCTGGTCCTGCTGGCAGCCGAGCAAGGTGGGCGCATCGTCGGCACCGTGCAGCTCGATCATGACACCTTCCCCAACCAGCGCCACCGCGCCGAGTTGCGCAAGCTGCTGGTCCATCCGGATTGCCGCCGCCGCGGCATCGCGCGGAGGCTGGTGGCGGAGATCGAGCGCCGCGCAACGAAACTTGGCCGCAGCCTCATCACCCTCGATACCCGTACCGGCGATACGGCGGAACCGCTCTACGCCTCGCTCGGCTACCAGGTGGCGGGCATCATCCCTGATTATTGCCGCGACGCCCGCAGCGACCGGCTGGACCCGACCACGGTGATGTACAAACCGCTCTGAGCGCTATTTCCCAGGCGGCGCCGCATAGGGCACCTCGATCCAGACATAGCCCTGCTGGTTGCTGTTGGGCTTGGCGCCGTATTCCAGGATCCAGGAGCGGCCGGTCTGGGTGTCGAACATCATGTTGATCTTCGAATCGCCCTTGGCCAGGTCCCGGTCCGGCTGGTCCAGCACGATCAGCACGAAACGCTGGCTCAAGGGTTCCGTGACCGGCGTCGGGGCCAGTGTCACTTCCTGGGCCAGAGCCGGAACGGCCAGGGCCGCCAGCACTGGAAGCGCAATCAGGTGTCGCATCATGAGGCCTCCGGAATCGTCGCCTTTGCCTGGAACCTGTTCAAACCGACCCTGGCAAATGCACCCAGGTCGTGCCGCGCATGCAAGGAAGTCGGTGGCAAGCGCCTCGAATATCCTTAATCTCGCTTAAGTCATCGTTAGCGCAGCTTGCCGATTCCGGAGTCCCATGACGCATGAACTGAAAATCGCCCTGGCCCAGCTCAACCCCACGGTCGGCGACGTCGCCGGCAACCTCGCCATGCTGCGCCGGGCGCGCGCCGATGCGGCCGGGAAGGGGGCCGATCTGGTATTCTGCGCCGAGGCGACCATGTCCGGCTACCCGGCCGAGGACCTGGTGCTGAAACCCGCCTTCCAGCAGGCGTGCCGCCAGGCGGTGGAGGACCTGGCCGCCGACACCGCCGATGGCGGCCCGGCGATCATGGTGGGCGCTCCGTGGCTCGACGATGGCAAGCTGATGAACGCCTTCCTGCTGCTCGAAAACGGCAAGGTGGCGGCGGCGCGCTACAAGCACGAGCTGCCCAATTACGGCGTCTTCGACGAGAAGCGGGTCTTTGCCGCGGCACCGCTGCAGAGCCCGGTCCATTTCCGCGGCGTGAAGCTCGGCGTGCCGATCTGCGAGGACCTGTGGTTCTCCGACGTCTCCGAATGCCTGGCGGAATCCGGCGCGGAGATCCTGCTCTGCCCGAACGGCTCGCCTTTCGACATCCACAAGATGGACCAGCGCCTGAACATGGCCGTGGCGCGGCAGAACGAGACCGGACTGCCGATCGTCTATGTGAATCAGGTCGGCGGGCAGGACGAGCTGGTCTTCGATGGCGGCTCCTTCGTCTTCGATCGCGGCCGTCAGGTGAAGGCGCAGTTGCCGATGTTCCGCGAGACGATCGCGCTCACCCACTGGCGCCGCACCAATGACGGCTGGACCTGCGATCCCGCCCTGATGTCGCCTGAGCCCGCGCTGCTGGAGAAGATCTACCAGGCGATGATGCTGGGCCTGCAGGATTACGTGCGGAAGAACCGCTTCCCCGGCGTGCTGCTCGGCCTTTCCGGCGGCATCGATTCCGCGCTGACCGCGGCGGTGGCGGTCGATGCGCTGGGCGCCGACAAGGTGCATGCGGTGATGATGCCCTCGCCCTATACCAGCGCCCATTCGCTGGAGGACGCGGCGGCTTGCGCCAAGCTGCTCGGCATCTCCTACGAGACCATCTCGATTGAACCGGCGATGCAGGCCTTCGGCGCCATGCTGGCGCCGAGCTTCGCCGGACGCAATTCCGACACCACGGAGGAGAACATCCAGAGCCGCGCCCGCGGCGTGACGCTCATGGCGCTCTCCAACAAGCTCGGCTACATGCTGCTGACCACCGGCAACAAGTCGGAGATGTCGGTCGGCTACGCCACACTCTACGGCGACATGTGCGGCGGCTATTCGGTGTTGAAGGACATCTACAAGATGACCGTCTTCGCGCTCTGCCGCTGGCGCAACGCGCATCACCCGCTGGACGCGCTGGGGCCGAGCGGCCCGGTCATGCCGGAGCGGGTCATCACCAAGCCGCCCTCGGCCGAGCTGAAACCGAACCAGACCGACCAGGATTCGCTGCCGCCCTATGAGGTGCTGGACGGCATCCTGGAAGGCCTGGTCGAGGGCGAAATGACGGTGGACGAGATAGCCGCCAAAGGCTATGACCGGGCGACCATCGTCCGGGTCTGGCGCATGCTGGATTTGGCCGAATACAAGCGGCGCCAGGCGCCGCCGGGGGTCAAGATCTCGTCCCGGGCCTTCGGTCGCGACCGCCGCTATCCGATCACCAACGGCTTCAAGGCCAAGGTCTAGAGGGCCGGCGCAATGGGGTTCAGTAGTCAAGATGGCTGTCCGTGTTCGCTTCGCCCCCTCGCCGACGGGACGGCTGCACGTCGGCAACATCTACATCGCCCTGCATAACTGGCTGTTCGCCAGGAAGGCCGGCGGCGAATTCCTGCTGCGCCTGGACGACACCGACCTCGAACGCTCCACCGAGGATTTCGCCGAAGGCATCAAGACCGACCTGACCTGGCTCGGCCTGACGTGGAACCTGTTCGACCGCCAGTCGGTGCGCCTCGCCATCTATGACGCCGCCGCCGACAAGCTGCGCGCCTCGGGCCGCCTCTATGCCTGCTACGAAACCGCCGAAGAGCTGAGCCTCAAGCGCAAGATCCAGCTCAGCCAGGGCAAGCCGCCGATCTACGACCGCGCCGCGCTGAAGCTGACCGATGCCGACCGCGCCAGGCTGGAAGCGGAGGGTCACAAGCCGCATTGGCGCTTCAAGCTGGAGCCCAAGGACGTGCGCTGGGACGATCTGGTGCGCGGACCGCAGCATGTCGACGAGACCAGCCAGTCCGACCCCGTGCTGGTGCGCGCGAACGGCACCTATCTATACACCTTCACCTCGGTGGTGGACGACATCGCCTTCGGCATCAGCGACGTGATCCGCGGTGCCGACCACGTCACCAACACGGCGACGCAGATCCAGATCTTCGAAGCGCTCGGCGCCAAGGCGCCGCGCTTCGCGCACCTGCCGCTGCTGATCGACGCGGCGGGCGAGGGGTTGTCGAAGCGTCTCGGTGCGCTCTCCATCGGCCAGCTGCGCGAACAGGGGCTGGAGCCGATGTCGATCAACGCCTATCTGGCGCGCATCGGCACCGGCGACACGATGGCGCCGGTGCGCACTCTGGATGAGCTGGTCGCCGGCCACGATCTCGGCAAGTTCGGCAAGTCGTCGCCGCGCTTCGATCCGGAGGAACTGCGACACCTCAATGCGAAGCTGCTGCACCATCTGCCTTACGCCGAGGCGCGCGCGCATCTCTCGGCGCTCGGCCTCGGCCATATCGAGGAAGCGGTGTGGGACGCCGCCCGCGCCAATGTCGAGAAGGTCGAGGACGTGGCGGCATGGCAGGCGGTGGTGAAGGGCCCGATCGGCCCGCTGATCGCCGACCCGGAATTCGCCAGGGCCGCCGCCGATCTGCTGCCGCCCGAGCCGTGGAACGTGGAGACCTGGAGCCAGTGGACCAATGCGGTGAAGACCGCCACAGGGCGCAAGGGCAAGGAGCTGTTCATGCCCCTGCGCCTGGCATTGACCGCTGCCGAGCACGGACCGGAATTGAAGCTGCTGCTGCCGCTGATCGGCCGTGACCGCGCACTCAAGCGACTGAACGGAGAGACGGCGTGAGCACGCTCCATCCGCTTCTCCGCTCGTCATCCCGGCCTTGCGCCGGGATCCACCCCTCCACCGCACGAGCGCTTGCACGATGGACCCCGGCGCAAGGCCGGGGTGACGACCGAGAAGGTACTGCCGCATGACTATCCACCTCTACAACACCCTCACGCGCGAGAAAGAGGTCTTCGCGCCGCTCGATGCCAGGAACGTGCGGATGTATGTCTGCGGCCCGACAGTCTACGACTTCGCCCATATCGGCAATGCGCGGCCGGTCGTCGTGTTCGACACGCTGTTCCGCCTGCTGCGCCACACCTATGGCGCGGAGCACGTCACCTATGTCCGCAATATCACCGACATCGACGACAAGATCATGGACGCCGCCAGGGCGAGCGGCGAGACCATCGCCCAGGTGACCACGCGCACGGCGAAGGCCTATCACGACGACATGGGCGCCTTGAATGCGCTCTCGCCGACCAAGGAGCCGCGCGCCACCGAGTTCGTGCCGCAGATGGTGGCGTTGATGCAGACGCTGATCGCCAAGGGCTTCGCCTACGCCGCCGAAGGGCATGTGCTGTTCCACGTCCCGGCGATGGAAGAATATGGCCGGCTCTCGCGCCGCTCGCTCGACGACATGATCGCCGGCGCCCGCGTCGAAGTGGCGCCCTACAAGAAGCACCCCGCCGATTTCGTGCTGTGGAAGCCGAGCGCCGCAGAGCAGCCGGGCTGGGACTCGCCTTGGGGCCGCGGCCGGCCGGGCTGGCACATCGAATGCTCCGCCATGGCGGGGACACTGCTGGGCCAGGTCTTCGACATCCATGGCGGCGGCATCGACCTCATCTTTCCGCACCACGAGAACGAGATCGCGCAGAGCCGCTGCGCCCACGGCACCCAGGTGATGGCGCGGGTCTGGATGCACAACGGCTTCGTCCAGGTGAACGGGCAGAAGATGTCGAAGTCGCTCGGCAACTTCTTCACCGTGCGTGAGTTGCTGGAGGAAGGCCATCGCGGCGAGGCGATCCGCCTGGCGCTGCTCTCGGCGCATTACCGCCAGCCGACCGACATCACCCGCGAGGGGCTGAAAGAGGCGAAGGCGCAGCTCGACCGCTTCTACGACGCCTTGCGCAGGCACGCCGATGTCGCGGCCACGCGGGAGGCGCCGACGCATCTGCTGGCGGCCTTGGCCGACGACCTCAATACGCCGCTGGCGCTGGCCGAAATGCACGAGCTGCTGTCGCGCCTCAACAAGGCGTCGCATGTCGAGGAAGTTCGCGCCGCGAAGGCGGCGCTGCTGGCGGCCGGAGCGCTCCTGGGCCTTTTGGAGAGCTACCCCGCCGCCTGGTTCCAGGCGACGGGCGGGATCGACGCCGCCGCCATCGAGGCGCAGATCGAGGCCCGCAAGGCCGCGCGCAAGACGAAGAACTTCGCCGAGGCCGACCGCATCCGCGACACGCTCGCCGCCCAGGGCATCGTGCTCGAGGACGGCCCGCAGGGCACGACCTGGAAGAAGGTCTAGCCGCCGCGCCCCTGCGGGCCTTCCATGCGGTCCTGCGAGATCAGCCCTAGATCAGGCCGGCAATGCGCGCCGCGCGCTCGGCATCCTGCCGCAACAGGTAGCGCTGCTCCTCGGCCTGCTTGAACGCGTCGATGTTGCGGCGCAGCCAGGTGAGCTGGTTGGGACCGAGCCCCGCCGATGGCGCGGATGCGCGCGTGGCGTTGCGCGCGAAATCGCCGTTGCCGTACGAATAGGGCGAGATTGAAAGAGCGTTCATGGTCGCAATTCCCTCGGTGTTCAAAGACCACGTTTGATGTCCGGCGCGCGTCGTGCGGAAGGTCGAAGTCATCCGCGATGAGCGTCGCGTCCACGACGGAGAATATTTCAGTCAAATTGTCGGATTTCATCCGTCTTGATCGCGCTTTCTCCACACCCGGTTATGAGTTCATGCATCGTTAACGTTAATTGGCGCCGTTTCTCCGTTGCGGGCTACGCTTGCGTCACCTGGCGTCTCGTCCGCTTTCCCGCATGTGCCTCCATCAGGTCGCTCAGGAAAGTGCGCAGCACCGCCGTCGGCACGCCCGCTTTGCGGGTGACGGCATGGAACTGCGAGCGATAGGCGAAGCGGCGCGGCTTGATCGGTCGCATCAGGCCGCGCTCCACCCACTGCAGCGCGTAGTGCGTCGGCAGGAAGGCGATGTAACGGCCGGCGAGCACGAACATCGCCAGGCCCTCCATCGAGTCCGAGGTGGTCGCCGGCTTCAGCTGCAGCGGCAGCGCCTCCTCGGGATAGCCACGCCCCGCATAGGCGGCGGCCGTCAGATCCTCGAGCGCGATGCTGTCATCGGCGCGCTTGAACAAGGCGTGGCTCGCGCCGCAATAGAGCGTCTGCTCCTCTTCGAAGAGCGGCCGGTAGTCCAGCGCCGGCAGCGCGTGATGGAATGCGCCGATCACCAGGTCGAGCCGGCCGTCCATCACCCGCTGCTCCAGCTCGGGCGGGGCATCGATGTGGAGGGACAGGCGCACCTCCTGGTCGCGGGCATCGAAACGGCGCACCACCTCGCTCAGGCGGCATGCCGGATTGCTGATGATGTTGTCGACCATGCCGATCGCCAGCGTGCCGATGAGCCGCCCGCGCAACGCGCCCACCTCGGCCCGGAAACTCTCCAGTCCGTTCATCAGCTTCAGGCTGGCCTGATAGACCTGCGCGCCCTTGTCGGTCAGCCGAAACCCCGCCCGCCCGCGATGGCAGAGCCGCATCTCAAGCCGCCGCTCCAGCTCCGTGATCATGGAGCTGAGCCGGGACAGGCTGATGTTGAGCACCGCCTGCGCCGGGGCGAAACCGCCGTGCTCGACCACGGCGGCGAAGACGCGCAGCAGCTTCAGGTCGATGTCATGGAGCGCGGCAGCCGGCATTGCTGGTTACTTTCTTAAACCGGGAAGTATATTTCCGATATTGCCGGCTTTTTGCAACTATCGATTCGTGGGACGCTGGGCTCCTGGGAGATTTGGGGATCACCGTCGCATGCAAGCAGGCCAGCAGAATCCGCAACCGGTCGACGCCGCGCTGGTGCCGCGCTTCGGCGCCATCCCCACCTTCATGCGCCTGCCGCATGTGACCGACCCGGCCAGGGTCGATATCGCGCTGATCGGCGTGCCGTGGGACGGCGGGACGACCAACCGCGCCGGCGCGCGGCATGGCCCGCGCGAGATCCGCAACATGTCGAGCTTCATGCGCAAGGTGCATCACGTCAGCCGCATCGCGCCCTATGACCTGGCGCGCATCGCCGATCTGGGCGACGCACCGGTCAACCCGATCGACCTGATGGACGCGCTGGCCAGGATCGAGAAGTTCTACGCCAAGGTTCATGCCGCCGGCGCCGTGCCGCTCTCCGCCGGCGGTGATCATCTGGTGACGCTGCCGATCTTCCGCGCCATCGCCAAGGACCGGCCCATCGGCATGGTGCATTTCGACGCCCATTCCGACACCAACGACCGCTATTTCGGCGACAACAAATACACCCACGGCACGCCCTTCCGCCGCGCGGTGGAGGAGGGGCTGCTCGACCCCAGGCGCGTGGTGCAGATCGGCATCCGCGGCTCGATCTATTCCGCCGATGACATGGCCTTTGCCGAGAGCTCCGGCATGCGCGTCATCTATATGGAGGAGTTCGCCCGGATCGGGCCGGAGAAGGTGATCGCCGAGACCCGCCGCGTGGTCGGCAACGGTCCCACCTATATCAGCTTCGATGTCGACGGCCTGGATCCCGTCTATGCGCCCGGCACCGGCACGCCGGAGATCGGCGGCATGTCGACGCGCGAGGCGCAGGAGGTGGTGCGCGGCCTGCAGGGCCTCGATCTCGTCGGCGGCGACGTGGTGGAGGTCTCGCCACCGTTCGACCCCAGCGGCAACACCGCCCTGGTCGGCGCCACCTTCATGTTCGAGATCATGTGCCTGCTGGCCGACGCAGTGGCGCGGAGGCGCGCGAAATGACCGCCAAAACCGTCCTGATGGACCAGATGTCCTGGCCCGAGTTCCGCGACCATGCGGCGCGGAATCCGGTGGTCTTCATCCCCTGCGGCGCCACCGAGCAGCACGGGCCGCATCTGCCGCTCTCGGTCGACGCGCTGATGTCGGCGGCGGTGGCGCGCGAGGTGGCGGAGGAGGTCGGCGGCATCGTCGCGCCGACCCTGCATTTCGGCTACAAGTCGATGCCGAAATCCGGCGGCGGGCCGTTCTTTCCCGGCACTCTCAATCTCGATGCCAGCACGCTCATCGCCATGGTGCGCGACGTGATCCGCGAGCTGGTGCGCCACGGCATCCGCAAGATCTGCTGCATCGTCGGCCATTACGAGAACCAGTGGATCGTGACCGAGGGCATCGACCTCGCCATGCGCGAATGCGGCCATACCGGCCTGCGCGTGATGCGCCTGGAATACTGGGACTTCTGCACCGAGGAGACGCTGAAGAAGGTGTTCCCGGACTTCTTCCCCGGCGTCGCGCTGGAGCATGCGGCGGTCATGGAGACCTCCATGATGCTGCACTACTACCCGGAAATGGTGCGCCTCGATCTCATCCCCGACAATCCGTCGGCGGATTTCCCGCCCTACGACATGTTTCCGCCGCACCGTGAGTGGGTGCCATCGACCGGCGCCCTCACCTCGGCCAAGGCGGCGACCAAGGAAAAGGGCCGCATCATGGTGGAGCAGTATCGCCGCGACATCGCCGCGGCCGTGCGCAAGGAATTTGGCGGTTAAGCAGGAAGTCTACGGGAGAGCAGGGTCGGCGTTTGATCCAACAGGAGGGGCAACAATGAACAAATGGCTTACCACGGGCATCGCCGCGATGGCGGCAAGCTGGGCCTTTGCGAGCAGCGCGGCGGCGGAAGAGCTGACGCTGAAATGCGCCTATCCGTTCTGGCCCGGCTTCGCGCCGGTCTATCTGGCGCAGGAACTGGGCTACTTCAAGGAAGAGGGGCTGACGGTCGAGGAGACCTTCGACGACGACCGCGGCAACGTCCTCCCCGCGCTGGAGCGCGGCGATCTCGGCTGCGACATGCGCACGGTGGGCGAGCATCAGGGCCGCCCGCGCACGCCGGAGACCCAGGGCCGCATCATCGGCACCATCGACATCTCGATGGGCGGCGACGGCGTCCTGGTCGAGCAGTCCATCAAGACCATGGGCGATCTGAAGGGCAAGGTGTTCGCCGCCGAGCCGAACACCCCGGCGCGGCTGATCGCCCAGATCATGCTGAAGAAACAGGGTCTGACCTTCGATGATTTGCAGCTGAAGGACATCGCCTCGGCCGACGCGATCGCCGTCTTCGCCGATCCCGATGTGGCCGGCGTCGCGGTCTACGAGCCGACCTTGAGCGAGGCGCTGCGTTCCTCGCATAAGGAGGGCGCCTATATCATCGCCTCGTCGCGCGACTTCCCCGGCCTTATCACCGACGTGATCGTGGCGCGCACCGACGACCTCAAGGAGAACCCGGACAAATACAAGCGCTTCCTGCGCGGCATCTACCGGGCGATCGATTTCTTCAACAAGGACCACGCCAAGGCCGTCGAGATCATGGCGCCGCATTTCAAGCTGACGCCGGAGGAATACGAGGACGTGCTGACCAACCTGACCTATACCAGCTACGAGGAAGCGGTGGAGTTCATGGGCACCGCCGGCCAGCGCGGCAAGCTGCACGATGTGTTCGACGAGATCATGCAGCTCAACCTGGAGAACGGCGCAGCCGACGCGCAGCTCGATTCCAACCAGCAGATCGACAATTCGGTGATTACCGGGCTGTTCGACGGGCATACCCGCTAGTCCGCGCCAGCGGGGCAATCCAGGTGGTTGAGCACCGGCACTGGCGCTCCGTCTTCGCGTTCCGCGGCCAGATCGGCCGCGGAACGATGATGCTGCTCGGCACGGCCAGTTTCGTAGCCGTGATCGCGCTCTGGTGGGCGGTGGCGGCGCTGCATCTGCTGCCGCCGCAATATCTGCCGAGCCCGGCCGCCGTGGTCAGCAAGTTCTATGTCCTGCTGGTCAAATACAACTTCATCGGCGACATCGGCATATCGATCTTCCGGGTCTGGTCGGCGTTCCTGCTCTCGGCGGCGATGGCCATCCCGCTCGGTATCCTGATGAGCTCGTTCCCGATCGTGAACGGGCTCTCCCAATCCATGATCGACTTCATCCGCTACCTGCCGGTGCCGGCCCTGGTGCCGCTCACCATCATCTGGCTTGGCATCGGCGAAAGCTCGAAGATCGCCTTGCTCTGGATGGGTACGTTCTTCCAGCTTGTGCTGCTGGTGGCCGACGATGCCAGGCGGGTGCCGCGCGAATATATCGAGATCGGCCTCACCACCGGCGCCAAGCCGCGGCAGATCCTGCGTTCGATCGTGCTGCCGGCCATGCTGCCGAGCATGGTCGACAATTTGCGCATCACGCTCGGCTGGTGCTGGACCTATCTGATCATCGCCGAGATCGTCGCCGCCGATTCCGGCATCGGTTACGTCATCATGTCGGCGCGGCGCTATGTGAAGACCGATGAGGTGATGGCCGGCATCCTCGCCATCGGCATCATCGGCCTTGCCACCGACCAGGCGATCCGCTGGCTGCATCGCCGCTGGTTCGTCTACCTGACGTGACGTCGATGGCGCATTTTCTGGAAATCGACCGCATCACCAAGGTCTTCGGCACAACTTCGGCCGGGGCTGCCGCGATCAATGTCATCGATGGCATCTCGATGAACATCGACGAGGGCGAAGTGGTCGTGTTCCTTGGCCCGTCGGGCTGCGGCAAGTCCACCCTGATGCGCATGGTGGGCGGCCTCGAGACCCCGACCACCGGCCGCATCGTCCTGGAAGGGCGCGAGGTGAAAGGTCCGGACCGCCAGAAAGGCATGGTGTTCCAGTCCTACTCGTCCTTCCCCTGGCTGAAGGTGCTGGACAATGTCCGGTTCGGGCTGAGGTTTCGCACCGACATCGACGCCGCGGAAAAGGATCGCATCGCGCGCCACTACCTGCGGATGGTTGGTCTCGGCGATTTCGAGGATTACTGGGTCAACCGGATCTCCGGCGGCATGCGCCAGCGCGTGGCCATCGCCCGCACCTTCGCCGCTGGCCCCGACATCCTGCTGATGGACGAGCCGTTCGGCGCGCTCGACGCGCAGAACCGCGAGTTCCTGCAGCTGCAGCTGCGCGACCTCTGCCTGAAGGAGCGCAAGACCGTCATCTTCGTCACCCACGACGTGGAAGAGGCGGTGTTCCTGGCCGATCGCATCTTCGTCTTCTCGGCCCGCCCGGCGAAGATCCTGGAGGAGATCGCGATCCGCGACCTGCTGCCGGCGGAGCGGGACATCAAGCTTCGCGAATCCGAAACGTTCTTCAATCTGCGCAACCGCATCCTCGGCCTGACCCGGACCCAGGCCCTGCGCAGCGAACAGATGGAAGTGAGTCAGTGAAGGTCGAGCGCACATGAGATTTGACGGCAAGCATGTGGTGGTGACCGGGGCCAGTCGTGGCATCGGCCGCGGCGTGGCGGAAGCCTTCGCCGCCGCCGGGGCGCGCGTGACGATCCTGGCCGACGATGCGGCGGTGAGCGAGACCGCATCGCAGATGTCGCGCCAATCCGCGCAGCCGGTCGCGCCGGTCCGCTGCGACATCACCGACCGTGCGGCGGTACAGGCCGCTTTTCGTGACATGGCCGACATCGACGTGCTGGTCAACAACGCCGGCCTCGAACGCCTGACGCCGGTGCGCAGCGAAGATGCCGCCGTGCTCGACACCTACGCCCGCATCATCGACATCAATGTGAACGGCAGCTTCTGGGTCACCCATGCCGTCCTGCCGCACATGCGACGCGGCGGGCGCATCATTTTCACCGCCTCGATCTGGGGCAAGAGCGTCGAGGCCGAGTTCGCCGCCTATTGTGCCTCCAAGCATGCGGTGATCGGCCTTACGCGCGTCCTGGCGAAGGAGCTGGGCAAGGACGGCATCACCGTGAATGCCGTCTGCCCCGGCTGGGTCCGCACCGAGGCCTCGATGCGATCCCTGCGAATCATGGCCGAGCGGTCCGGTCGACCGGAAGCGGAGCTGCTGGATGAGATCGTCGGTGGCCAGGCGATCGGCGGCCTCATGGAGCCGAAAGATATCGCCGGCCCATATCTGTTCCTGGCCTCGGAGGCGGCGGCGAACATCACCGGCCAGGCGCTTAACATCGATCGCGGTGAGGTGATGATATGACCGGAATTCTGGCTGGAAAGACGGCTCTTGTCACCGGGGGTGCGCGCGGCATCGGCGCGGCGATCGCCAAGGCCTTCGCCGCCGAGGGTGCCGCCGTCGCCGTCACCTATCACGAGCATGGCGCGGAAGCCTCCGCCGTGGTGGCGGATATCGTCGCCGCCGGTGGCCGCATCGCCGCCGTGAAGGCGGACGTGGCCTCGGAAGAAGATGCCGCGCATTCGGTGCGCGAGACCGTCAATCGGTTCGGCGGCCTGGACATCCTGGTGAACAATGCCGGCGTCATCCTGGAGAAGCCGCTGCTTGAGACGACGATGGCGGATTTCGACTGGCTGATGTCGATCAATCTGCGCGGCACCTTCATGACCGGGCGCGAAGCCATTCGGCACATGGCCAAGGCGGGCGGCGGCCGGGTCATCAACATCGCGTCGGATCTCGGCTACTTCGGACGCGAGCAATTCTCGGTCTATTGCGCCTCCAAGGCGGCGATCCTCAATCTGACCAAATCCTGGGCCAAGGAATTCGCCCCGCGCATCCTGGTCAACGCCATCTGCCCCGGGCCGATCGACACCGACATGCTGGACCTCGCCAACATGTCGCCGGAATGGCGCGCGAAAGAGGAGATGATCCCGATGGCGCGCGTCGGCCGCCCGGTAGAGGTTGCCGCGGCCGCGCTGTTCCTGGCTGGGCCCGGTGCCAGCTTCATGACCGGCCAGACGCTTGATCCTAACGGCGGCAGCGTCATGCCCTAGGTGCTGGCTGTGGCGGACACTCAGCACAGCGCCAGTCCTATAGTCACAACGTGTAAGGGGCTAACCTAACCTTTCGCATAAGTTGAAACCGCCGGATACATGGCTCAGCTTGCGGATGGCCGCACGGTTAAGCGCGGCAGCCGAGGGGATGCCATGCAGGTATGGCTCAGGCCGCCGGGGGCGGAGGAGAACACGACCGGCACGGCCGAAGATCTCCTGCGCCAAGCGACCGGCGGGGTTGCCCAGGTCTTCCGCTACTGGGACCGCAAGCGCGGCGCGCGCGCCATGCCCTCGCCCGACGACATCGACTTCCTGGAACTGCGTCCCTGGCTCTCCGGCATCATGATGGTCGAGGTGGTTGCGGGGTCGCCGCGCGATCGCGATCCCGGCGACCTCATCTACCGCGTGGTGGGCGAGCGCGCCGTGCGCCAGCGCGGCTACGACCCCAGCGGCATGAGCGTGCGCCAGGCCGCCTATGGCGACCCGGTGCCGGTGGTGCTGGCGCTCTACGCGGCGGTGGTCGACCAAGGGCGGCCGCTCTATTGCTGGGACGAGGCCAAGCCGGTCGCCGACCAGGTCAGCAACACCCTCGCCTTGCCGCTGTCGCGCGACGGAGAGGCGGTCGACTGGGTTCTGGTCTATGGCGAGGACCGGCGGGTGCGGCCAGCCCAGGAAATCCGCCGTTCCGACGCTTCGGCTTGACGATTTTCGCCGCCCGCCACTGATTTTCCGCAGTGCAACATCACATTTAAAGCCGCTGCGTTTCCGCCGGCAAGGCGCGCCATGATTGCGTAATTATATTGCTTGTTGTGGGAACTATGCGCAATCGACGGCGAAATTAGCGCAATAGACGATCTATTTCCATGCGATTCCCACAAGTCCTGCGGATCTCGCCCTTCGCACATGCAAAAATGTAGTTTGTCCTATCGGTCAATATTCCCCATATACACGAGCAACAGAGGACAATCTTCAGGGGTACCAAATGACGTGGGGCAATCTTGCTCGTCCCGTGCTGCCATGTGCGCGCGCCTGGGAGAGGACGAGTTCACCGGACGTCTTGCAGAACTGCAGCCGCCGGACGTCGGAATTGTATCGCTATTGGGAGAATCGCCGGGGTGGCCGCGCCATGCCGCGCCGGGCCGACATCGACCCGATTGAGATGCGCGACTGGCTGTCCCGCCTGGCGCTGATCGATGTGGGGCCCGAGGGCACCAGGTTCCGCTATCGCCTGGTAGGCACGGCACTGACCGAATTGCGCGGCTCCGATCCGACCGGCCTTTCCGTCGACGCCGCCTGGCCGGCCGATGACGCCGAGACCGTACTCGCCTCCTATCGCCAGGTGGTGGCCCAGAAGGCTCCGGTGTTCTACCTGCCGGCCCGCCCGTTCGGGCAGGATCGCACGTCGCAGGTCGGCGTCATGCTGCTGCCGCTGTCGAGCGACGGCGAGCGCGTCGACGTGATCCTGGGCTATCTCAGCGACGGCGTGGGCATCCGCGGCCTGGTGCTCTGACCTAGCGCCGCTCGGTCAGCGCCAGACGCACGGCCAGGCCAACGAAGACCAGGGCCGAGATCCGGTTCAGCCAGCGCCCGAAGGTCGCGGAATTGCCGATCGCCCGCGCCGCCGCGCTGGCGGAGCAGGCGACGATGCCGTTGACGATGGTGCCGCTGGTGTTGAACAGCACCCCCAGCAGCAGGATCTGCACCACCGCGTTGCCGCGGCCCGGATCGACGAATTGCGGCAGGAACGCGAGGATGAACAGCGCCACCTTCGGGTTGAGCAGGTTGGTGAGCGCGCCCTCGGCGAACACCCGCCACAGCCCGGCGCGTCCGAGATTGCGGTCGGTCGCCAAGGCCGCATCGCCGGAGCGTATCGCCTTCCACGCCAGATAGAGCAGATAGGCGGCACCGGCATATTTCACCGCCAGGAACGCGGTCTCCGAATGCTGCAGCAGCGCCGAGACGCCGATCGCGGCCAGCACGGTATGGCCCATGGCCCCGGCGGCGATGCCGAAGCTGGCGGCGAGCCCGGCGGCGCGGCCCTGGGTGGCGGAGCGGGCGATGACATAGGTCATGTCGGCGCCAGGCGTCAGGTTGAGCGCCAGGGCGGCGGCCATGAAGGGCAAAATCTGCGTCAGATCGAGCATCTGGCTTCCTCGGGCGGCGTGGGTGGTAAATCCCGCCGGTTGGTTGATTCTACGGTCCCGATGTGCTGAATACCCCACCGGAAAGGGCGGGAAAAGCATGTCCGACGACAAGCGCGTCTATTTGTTCGACAGCACCTTGCGCGACGGGGCGCAGACCCAGGGGGTCGACTTCTCCGCCGACGACAAGGCCGCCATCGCCCTCGCCCTCGACCGCATCGGCATCGACTATGTCGAGGGCGGCTGGCCGGGCGCCAATCCGACCGACGACGCCTTTTTCGGCAGCCCGCCGACCCTGAAGCGTGCCCGGCTGGTGGCCTTCGGCATGACCCGCCGGCCGGGCCGCAGCGCCGAGAACGACCCCGGCCTGGGCGCGCTGCTAAACGCCAAGACCAGCGCCGTCTGCATGGTCGGCAAGTCCTGGGACTTCCATGTCGACGTGGCGCTCGGCGTCTCGAACGCCGAGAACCTGGAAATGATCGCCGAAAGCGTCGCCCATGCGAAGACGCGCCGCGACGAGGTCATGTTCGACGCCGAGCATTTCTTCGACGGCTACAAGGCCAATCCCGGCTATGCGCTCGATTGCGCGCTGGCGGCCCATCAGGCCGGCGCCCGCTGGGTGGTGCTGTGCGACACCAATGGCGGCACCCTGCCGCATGAGATCGCGCGCATTGTCGGCGAGGTGACGACGAAGATCCCCGGTTCCCACCTGGGCATCCACTGCCACAACGACACCGAGAACGCGGTGGCCAATTCGCTGGCCGCCGTGCAGGCCGGCGTGCGCCAGGTGCAGGGCACGCTGAACGGCCTGGGCGAACGCTGCGGCAATGCCAACCTCGTTTCGCTCATCCCCTCGCTGATGCTGAAGACCGATTTCAAGACCGGCTTGAGCGACAAGGACCTGGCGCAGCTGACCCACGTCTCGCGCCTGCTGGACGAACGGCTCAACCGCGCGCCCAACCGCCACGCCGCCTATGTCGGCGACAGCGCGTTCGCCCACAAGGGCGGCCTGCATGTCTCGGCTGTGGAGAAGGACCCGCGCACCTACGAGCATATCGAGCCCAAGCTGGTCGGCAATCGCCGCCACATCGTCGTCTCCGACCAGTCGGGCCGCGCCAACATCCTGGCGCGCTTCCGCGAAATCGGTTTCGAGGTGAACGCGTCGGACCCCAAGGTCGCCTCGCTGGTCGAGATCGTGAAACAGCGCGAATTCGACGGCTATGCCTATGACGGCGCCGAGGCGAGCTTCGAGCTGCTCGCGCGCCGCGCCATCGGCGGTCTGCCGGAGCTGTTCAAGCTGTCGCGCTTTCGGGTGATGGACGAGCGGCGCTGGAATGCGCGCGGCGAGCTCATCACCGAATCTGAGGCGACGGTCAATGTCGAGGTCGGCGGCGAGGCGACGATGACGGTCGCGGTCGGCAACGGCCCGGTCAACGCGCTGGACACCGCCTTGCGCAAGGCGCTGCTGCCGCATTACCCGCAGCTCGACGACATGCGCCTGGTGGACTTCAAGGTCCGCATCCTGACGCCCCAGGCCGGCACCGAGGCGATCACGCGCGTGATGATCGAGAGCGCCGACAAGAACGGCGAGCGCTGGAGCACGGTCGGCGTCAGCCCCAATATCATCGACGCTTCCTACGAGGCGCTGAACGACGCCATCACCTGGAAGCTGCTGAAATCCCGTGACCGCTAAGCGACAAGGCGAGGCTTCCGCCGCGGCGCCCGCCATCATCCTGGTGACGCCGCAGCTGGGCGAGAATATCGGCGCGGCGGCGCGCGCCATGCTGAATTGCGGCCTCACCGATCTGCGCCTGGTCAATCCGCGCGACGGCTGGCCCAACCTCGCCGCCGACCGCGCCGCGGTGGGCGCGCTGGAGCTGATGCCGCCGGTGAAAGTCTTCGACAGCGTCGGCGCGGCGGTCGCCGATCTCACCAGCGTCTATGCGACGACCGCGCGCGACCGCAAGATGGTGAAGCCGATCGTCACCGCGCGCCAGGCGGCCTTGGAGTGTCGCGCCCACATCGCCGGCGGCGGCAAGGTCGGCATCCTGTTCGGGCCGGAGCGCACCGGACTGCTCAGCGACGACGTGACCTTGGCCAACAAACTCATCACCGTGCCGCTCAATCCCGATTTCACCTCGCTCAATCTGGGCCAGGCGGTGCTGCTGCTGGGCTATGAGTGGTTCCAGGCGGGCGATGCGACGCCGGCGGCGCAGATGCCGCTGAACGGCACCGTGCCGGCGACCAACGAAGAGCTGATGAATTTCTTCGCCCATCTCGAGCGCGAGCTGGACGAATGCGGCTTCCTGCGCAACCTCGAGGCGCGGCCCAGCATGGTGCGCAACCTGCGCAACATGTTCCAGCGCGCCGAGCTGACCGAGCAGGAGGTGCGCACGCTCCACGGCATGATCAAGGAGCTCACCACCTTGCGCGCGCCGCGCCGACGGGGCTGAGCTTGCGGGGTTGAGCTTGCGGGATTGAGCTTGCGCGGCTGACGTTCAGGCCGGTCGGCCGAGGTCGAAATCCGACGCATCGAGTCCGGCGAAATCCTCGATCACCACCAGCATGTTCACCCGCTCGCCCAACGGCGCCAGCGGCCAGACTCCCGCCCAGATGTCGCGCACCAGGCCGGAGCGCGTGGTGAGGTAGTCCCGCGAGAAGGCGGGCCGCCGCTGCGTGGCGACGAATTTCATCTCGGCGAGGTAGTCCTCGCGCCGGCCGGGCTCGAAGGTGGTCGCCTCGTCGAGATATTTGCTGACGTGCTTGGGGCGGAACTGCTCGGCCCGCGTGCCGCGCAAGCGGATGGAGCAGCGGAACGGCTCCCACTCGACGTTCAGCAGCACCATGTCCGGCAGGATCGGCTTGATCTCCGCCGGGTCGATATCGGCGCGCGCCGGCATCGCCTTGCCTTCCGCCTTGCGCAGCCAATAGGCATTGAAGCCCTGGATGGCGTGGGACGTCGCCCGATCGAGCGGGATGTCGAACACGTAGCGATGATTGCCGCCGTCGCGCCGCCGCTGTGCGTCGCGGTCATAGGGATTCCCCACCATGGTGTCTGTTGTCGCCCGGTTTGCACCCAGTCGCAACTGGCGCAGAAGGTTGGGGTGGGGAACGATCGGTGGGGCGCGCGTCCGCTAGCTTGCCACCGCCCGCGGCCGGCCCGGCACGATGCGGTCGTGCGGCAGGCGGATGGTCATGGTCGTGCCGTCGCCCTTGCTGCTCTCGGCGGCGACGCTGCCGCCATGCGCCTCGATCAGCCGCTGGGTGATGGGCAGGCCCAGCCCGACGCCTTCCTGGCTCTGCCGGCGCATGGCGTCGGCCTGCCAGAACGGGTCGAAGATGCGCGCCAGCTCCGCTTCGTCCATGCCGACGCCCTGGTCGCGGATCACGACCGTCACGTCGCCGTTCGGGGCCCGGCCGCCGGTGATCGTCACCAAGGTCCCGGCGCGCGAGAACTTGATGGCGTTGGTGACGAGGTTGATGAAGGCCTGGCGCAGGGCGCGCGCGTCGATCTGCATCTCCGGCAGGGCGTCCAGATGCTCGCAGACGATCTTCACGCCCTGCTCCTGGGCGCGATGGCGCAGCAGGCGCACGATGTCCTCGACCACGGTGGCGAGATTCGCCGGCGCCACCCGCAGCTGCAGCTTGCCGAGCTCGATGCGCGACATGTCGAGCAGGTCCTCGATGATGCCGAGCAGGTGCAGGCCGCTCTTGTGGATGTCGCGGGCATAGTCGGTGTAGCGCGCCTGGTCTGAGCCGAAGACCTGGCGCGAGATGATCTCGGCGAAACCGATCATCGCGTTGAGCGGCGTGCGCAGCTCGTGGCTCATGTTGGCGAGGAACATGGTCTTTGCCGCGTTGGCGATCTGCGCCTCGTTCGAGGTGCGGCGCAGGCTGTCGGCCAGCGATTCCAGCGTCGCCGAGCGTTCGGCCAAAGCGTCGTTGGCGCGCGCCAGTTCGCCGGTGGCGGCGCGCACTTCCGCCGAGATGCGGTCGTATTCGCCGTCGATGCGCAGCAGGTGCAGAAAGAGCAGCACGGTCAGGGACAGCCCGAACAGCAGCACCAGGGCCGGCACCCAGACCGCCGCCTGCAGCGCCCCGCTATTGGCCGCGACCTGGATGCGCCAGGTGCGGTCGCCGAGCCGCAGCGGCAGCGCCTCGGTGCCCGCGGGAACGGCGCCGAGGGCGAAAACGGCCTTGTCGTCGGCGGTGATGCGGATCGCCAGGCCGCCTTCGGGGACGCTGCTGTCCAGATAGGCGGTGATCAAGCCGTCGATGGCAAAGGCGCCGACGACAAATCCGCCCAGCCACCCATTGCGCGCGCCCTGCACGTCGCGGAACACCGGATTGAAGACCAGCACGACGGTGGAGCCGCGCCCGAGCAGATCGGATTTGATCGGCTCCGATACTCCCGGCGCTGCGGTGGCGACGGCCTGGCGCATCGCCGCCAGGCTCGCCGGGTCGCTGGTCAGGTCGAAACCGGACAGGTCATCGGCCAGGCCGTGCGGCTCGAGATAGCGGATCGGAAAGTGCCCGGCGGTAGCTTCGGCGATGGGATCCTGTGCCGCCGCCGGGTCGGCCGCGGCCGGGACGTGCTCCGCCCAGGCGACGCGCAGCCAGGGGTCGCGATCACGGATATGCTCGTCCTGTTGGGCGAAACCGCGGAACTCGTTCCTGGTCACGAATTGCGAGGATTCGAAGAGCCCTTTCAAGGCGCGCAGCAGGCTGAACTCGCGGTCCAGATGCTCCTGCAACCCCGCGACCACCGATTGCCGGGTCAGCGAATCCTGGATCGCCGTTTCGTGCCGCAGCATCCGGTCGCTGGTCGCGGCGAGGGCCAGCGATATGGCGACGCCGAGCGCCAGGACCACGCCGCGGCGCAGCCGGTGGCCCAGGGCGCCGCGCTGACCGCTGCCATTGCGGCGCTGCTGCGCGCGCGGCGCGGGAGATGACTGGGTGGTATCCGCCATAGTACCGGTCGATTGTTTGGCCGAGGCCGCATCGCCCATTTGAGAGGTTGGATCCGGCTTGTGCCATACGGCTTCGGGCCTAAGCCTAGCAGCCGTTCCCTAACGTATTGTTTAGATATCCTTAGGGTATTGCTTGCTATCGGCGCCCCGGATCAGGCTGCCCCGGATCAGGCTGCCCCGGATCAGGCTGCCAGGGAGCCGGCGGCGGCGCTCCGGCGCGATGTCCGGCCCCGTTCGGCCGTGGGCGTCCGGCGATAAAGCTCCGTATAGCGCCGGGTGAAATGCGAGATCGAGGCGAAGCCGGTGGCGATGGCGATCTCGGTCACGCTGAGGGTCGAATATTGCAGCAGGTGCCGCGCCCGCTGCAGCCGGGCTTTCAGGAAATACTGGGTCGGGGTCATGCCCAGGTGACGGCGGAACAGCCGCTGCAGCTGGCGCTGGCTGACGCCCGATTGGGTGGCGATGCCGGCCAGGTCCTCCCCGGCGCTCATCCGCCGCCGCATCGCCGCGACGGTCTGGACCAGCGGCGTCGCGCCGCGCTTGCCGGCGAAATCGAGCTCGCTCATCTGCCGTTCCGCACCGTCGCGCGGCCGGGCGTGATTGAGGCCGTCGGCCGTCATCCGCGCCACGCCCTCGTCGGTCGCCTCCGCGATCAGCCGCAGCACGAAATCCAGCGTCGCGGCGCGGCCGGCACAGGTCGCGATCCGGTCCTCGATGACGAAGAGCCGGTCCTCGATCTCGACCCGCTGCGTTCCCTCCTGCATCGCATCGGCCAGCGACCAGTGGATTGCGCAGCTGCGGCCGGCCAGCAATCCCGCTTCGGCCAGCAGCCTGCTTGCCCCGCCGATGGCGGCGATCCGGGCGCCCAGCACATGGCGGCGGCAGAGCCAGGCCTGGAAGGCCGCCGTTGCCTTCGCCGTCATGCCATAGGGAGAGAGGATGAAAAGGTGGCTCGGCTGGCTGGCGGTGACCGTCTCCGCGACGGCGATCTCGATCCCGCCCGCCGCTTCCGCCGGCCCGCCGTCGAGGCTTGCGAGGCGCCAGGCGAAGCGCACCTCGGCCAACAGGCGGTTCGCCGCGGCGAAGCTCTCGGTCAGCGCCGCCAGTTCGTTGAGCTCGAAGCCCGGCAGCAGCAGGATCTGGCAGGCGATGAGCCCGGCGGCGTCGGGCCGCAGGAAGGCTTCCAGCCGATCCGACGCCGCGCGCCGCGGCGGCGACGCGCCCGTGTCGAGACAGGCATCGCCAAATCTGCGGCGGCCACGCGCGGCGCCCTCGCCATTGGCCGCCGTCGCCGGGTCGGTGAACATCCCCGCTGCTCCCCTCAATCCGCGCGCCATCCCGGGCCCTTGCCCGCACGGCGCACGGATTTCACCAGCTTGCGGCCGGCACCTGAACCGATAAAAACTCAGTCGGTCCTTGCGGCGAAGTCATGTCCGGTGGGCGGTCGCAGATCCGGCCGGGCGCAGGCGCGGGGCGGCCCGGGAGCCGCCCCGCTGCCCGCGAGAGGCTGATGCTACTGCGCGTTCAGCGTCTCAGGAGACACTTCCCGGATCCCGGGCCAGGCGGTATCGGCCTTGGCGATGAAGCCGGGCACGTCCTCCAGCCACTTCCGCTGCACATCGGGGTTGAAGTTCAGGTAGAGCTTGCCGTCGACCACCTTCCAGGCATTCGGGTCGCCGTCGAACTTCTTGCTGATCGACGTGCCATAGGCGCAGTAGCCGCCATATTGCGGCAGATACCTGCCCGGGTCGGCGATGAAGGCATCGCGGTGTGCCGCGCTGGCGAAGCGGTAGGTGGCGCCGTCATGCGCGGCGGTCAGCGCGGCATCGCCCGCCACCGCCTTGCCGTCGGTGAAATAGGCGACCGGGTCATAGCCATGAATGGCCAGGCCCTGCGCGTCCACGTTCACCTGGTAGCCGTCGGCCAGCGCCACGCTGGCCGGCATTACGTAGCCGAGGCCGCTGGTGAGCAGCGCTGCGGCGAGAAGCAGTGTCGATGGTCTCATCCGTCTCTCCCTTGGTTGGCGCAGCTGTCACGACATCCTCGGCTCACGACGCCCCCATTTCACGACGCCTTGGCGAGGTCGAGGGCGGGGAAGTCGATTTCGGTCCCGGCGATGTGGTTCACGTAGTTGGTGAAGGTGTTGAGCGCGACCAGCGCGACGACTTCGAGGATCTCGGCATCGCTCAGGCCCTGGCCGCGGGCGGCGGCGAGCTCGGCATCGGAGACGTGGCCGCGCTTCACCACCAGCGTGTCGGCGAGGGTGAGCAGCGCCTGCCGGCGCGGGTCCTGCGACTTGGCCGCGCGCGCCAACTCGATCTCGCCGGCGCCGAGGCCGGCGGACTTGCCGATGAACGCATGGGCGGAGAGGCAATAGCCGCAGGCATTGCGCTGGGCGATGGCGATGGCGATCGCCTCGCGGTCGCCGGCGGCGAGCGTGCCCGACGCGATGGTCTCGCTGAAGCCGAGATAGGATTTCAGCACCGCCGGGCTGTTGCCCATGACGCGGAACAGGTTGGGCACCTTGCCGAGCTTCTTCTTGACGGCGTCGAACAGCGGTTTGGCTTCGGTCTGGGCGGCCGGGTCGAGGGTGGCGATGCGGGACATGGTAATCTGGCTCCTTGTTGTCTATCTAGTAGTAGGTAGATAGGTAGACAGATCGGTGGCGCGACGCAAGTGAGCGCCGATCACATCGCCGTGAACGACCGGTCGTCAGATCGGTGGATTCGGTGTATGCCTTTGAAGGCAAAGGAGCTTTGTGAAATGCCCAGACCCGCAGCCCGGCCCGGGGAAGATGCGGCGGCCACCCGGGGCCGTATCCTCGACATCGCCCAGCGGCTGATTCAGGACCGCGGCTATAACGGTTTCTCCTATCGCGACGTGGCGGCGGAGATCGGCATCCGCGCGCCGACCATCCATCACTATTTCCCCGCCAAGTCGGACCTCGCCACCGCTCTGGTCGAGCGCTACGCGGCGGATGTCGCGGCTTTGCAGGCCGCGCTGGCGCGCGACGAGCCCCGGCCCTGGAAGCGCTTGGCGGGCTATTTCGCCGCCACGCGCGAAAGGATGCTGGCGAAGCGCCAACTCTGCCTCTGCGGCGTGCTGGCGATGGAGGCGAACAGCCTGCCCGACAATGTGCGCAACGCCGTCGACCGTTTCTTCGCCGACAACCGCGCCTGGGTCGCCGACCAATTGCGCCAGGCCAAGGCGGCGCGCGAGATCGACTTCTCCGGCGCGGCGGAAGACGCGGCGGCGATGATCGTCTCGGCGCTGCAGGGCGGCCTGCTGCTCTCCCGCGCCGCCAAGACTCCGGAGCCCTTCGACGCCGCCGTGAAGCAGGTCAGTCGCGCGCTGGGGTTCTAAAGAGAAGCGAGCGCGCGATCGAGGGCGTCTAGCGTGAGGTCGGCCTGCTCCTGCGAGAAGCAGATGGGCGGGCGGAGCTTCAGCACGTTGCCGTGCGGTCCCTCGGTGGCGGTCAGCACGCCGAGGTCGCGCATCGTGTTGACGACGCGCTTGGTTTCCGCCGGCGCCGGCGCCAGCGTCTTGCGGTCGCGCACCAATTCGCAGCCGACCAGCAGGCCGCTGCCGCGCACGTCGCCGATCAGGTCGTGGCGCTCCGCCAGCTTGCGCAAACCGGCGCGGAAATAGCCACCGACCTTGCGCGCGTTCTCCTGCAGCCCTTCCTGCTCCAGCACGTCGAGCACCGCCATGCCGGCGGCGCAGGAGACGTTGTTGCCGCCGAAGGTGGAGAAGAAGATGCCCTCGTCGACCAGCGCCTGCACGATCTCCGGCCGCGTCACCACCGCGCCCAGCGGATGGCCATTGCCGATCGGCTTGCCCATGCAGACGATGTCGGGCACCACGCCGTGCAGCTCGAAGCCCCACATCGCCTCGCCCTGGCGGCCGAAGCCGGATTGCACCTCGTCGGCGATGCAGAGGCCGCCCGCCTTGCGCACGCGATCATAGACGCCCTGCAGATAGCCCTGCGGTGCATCGAGCACGCCGTTGGTGAGGAATCCGGCATCGGCGATGAACATCGCCGGCTTGTGCCCCGCTTCCGCCAGCGACGCGATCGCGCGGCCGGCATCGGCGGCGTAGCGCGCGGCGATCTCGTTGTCGCCGTAGCGATAAGGCCCGCGATAGCCGTCCGGCCCCAGCAGCATGCGCACATGCGGCCGGTGGTGTTCCGGCCCGCGGAATTCCGGCGACAGCGCTTCCACCGCGTCGGTCCAGCCGTGATAGGCGTATTCCATCACCAGGGCGCCGGTATTGCCGGTGAAGGCCTTGGCCAGGCGCCAGCCGAGATCGACCGCCTCGCTGCCCGAGTTGACGAACATGCAGGAGGTGAGGCCGGTGGGGAACTTCGCGCTCAGGCGTTCGGCGAATTGCAGCACCTCGTCGAACAGGTAGCGCGTGTTGGTGTTGAGGATCGCCGCCTGGCGGGCGATCGCTTCGACCACGTGCGGGTGGCAGTGCCCGACATGCGGCACGTTGTTGTAGACGTCGAGATAGCGCCGCCCGCTGATGTCGGTGAGCCAGGCGCCTTCGCCGCGCACCATGTGCAGCGGCTTGTCGTAGAACATGTAGGTCTGCGGCCCCATCACCCGGCGGCGCCAGGCCAGCATGCGTTCGCGGTCGGCATCGACCTCCGTGGGCGCGATGCGCGGGATCGCGACGCTCGCCGGCTCGACCACGCGGCGGAACGCCTCGCTCGCCTTGTCGCGGCCGATCTCCTCCAGCGCCAGCAGTGCTTTCATGCTCGGCGCTGCATAAGATTCGAGATAGCTGGGATCGTTCTCCATCTGCGTCCGGCGGCTGGCCAGCACGGCGAGGGTGAGGGCCTGCCGGGCCTGGATCGCGTCGAACAGCTGAGCCGTGTCGGCGGCCGTGAGCGGCAGCGCGGCGTGATAGCCGGCCAGCAGCTCCAGCACCGCCGCGATCGGGTCGTCCCGCTCCATCGCCGCATCGGACCCGGCATTGGCCAGTTCCAGCACCAGCGGGCCGTGCAGCATGTCGCCGAAATCGATTACGCCGCTGATCCGCTCCGGATGCGCGCTCTCGACCAGCACGTTGTGGAAGTTCAGGTCGTTGTGCAGCACCTGCGCGCGCAGGCTCTTGAGGCGCGGCAGGCAATCCGCGGCGAAGCGGTCGATGACGCGCTCGGCCTGGCGGCGCACGGCCGCGTCGTCCAGCAGCGCCAGCTGGCGCTTCAGCCGCGGCGCCTGGCGCGCGTCCCAGACGATCTCGCGCCCCGCCGCCGGATGGAAATAGCCGGCCAAGGCCCGGTCCATCTCGCCTGCCAGGCGGCCGAGATCGCGGATGGTGCCGAGAGCCGGCCTTGTCTCCATCATCGGTGTGCCGGGCAGGAAGCTCAGCATCCACACCGCATGGCGGCGCCCAGCGGCGGTGACGTGCGACACCTGCGCCCCGTCACGGGCGGATTGCACGCGGGGCACCGGCAAGGCGGGATTCTCGCGCGCGATCCAGTTCAGCGCCTGGACCTGGAAATCGAGGACCGCTTCGTCCTCGTCCGGGTGCACCAGCTTCAGCACGAACGCGCCGCGTTCTGCGCGCAGGTGAAACACGCGGTCGCGCTCTGAGTAGAACTCCTTCGCCTGCGCCTCGAACCCAAAGAGCTCGCGCGCCAGGCGCTCGGCGTCCGCCGGCGCGAAATCCGGCCGCGTGACGTCGAGGAACTTGACGTCGCCCGTCATGATCAATCGCGCCGCGCGTAGCGCGCGGCGGCCTGCTTCAGGAGGTCGTGCGGAATGGCATTGACCGTGCGACCCTGCCAGCCGGTCATGGTGTCGGCCGCAACCATCGCGTTCCAGATCGCTTCCTCGGTCGCTTCGGCGGCTGCCTGGAACAAAGGCGAGCACTCGTCCATGCCCAGCATCTTCATGTCGATCATCTTCGCCTTCATCGGCACCTTGTTGCCGGTGGAGAAGGCGAGAAAGATGTCGCCCGAGGAATTCGAGCCGTAGCCGCCGACCCAGGCGAGCCCCGTGGTGGCGCGCCGCGCCAGGCGCGTGCATTGGATCGGCAGCAGCGGCGCGTCGGTCGCCAGGATGACGATGATGGAGCCCTGGTCGGTCTTCGGCTTCACCTTACGCGTGCGCTCCGGTACCGCGACCACCTCGTCGGGGATCTCCAGGCCGACCGGTGCGTGGCCGCAGCGCAGCATGTTGCGCAGCCCGTAATTCGCCTGCACCAGCGCGCCGACGGTCCAACCGCCGTCCTCTGCGCTCAAACGCCGGGAGGCGGTGCCGGTGCCGCCCTTGAACTCGTGGCACACCATGCCGGTGCCGCCGCCGACATTGCCTTCAGGTACCTTGCCGCCCTTGGCGTTCTCCAACGCGGCGATGGCGTCCTCGTTGGTGACCGGGAAGCTCTCGGCATCGGAGAGCCAGCCGTCCCAGGTCTCCGCCGTCACCGGCAGGTGCCACGCCATCTCGATCTTGCGATTGGCGGCGAGGCGCACGATGGCGTCGCGCGCCACGCCCACGGCATGGGTGTTGGTGATGCAGATCGGCGAGGCGAGCAAACCCTGTTCGGCCAGCCAGATCGTGCCGGTCATTTCGCCATTGCCGTTGAAGGAATGAAAGCCCGCCGGCACGAAATCGGTGAAGATGCCGGGCGAAGGCCAGATCGCGGTGACGCCGGAGCGCACCACGGCAGGCTCGTCGCGGATGAGGGTGGTGAGGCCGACGCTGACGCCGGCGACGTCGGTGATGGCGTTGAGCGGGCCCGCAGGCATCTGTCCCAGGCTGATGCCGAGGTCGCGCAATCTTGGCTTGGTCATGGAATCGAACTCGCTTGGTGAGGCGGCGATTATGCCTTGGCCTCGTCGGGCTCGGGAAGCCTCATCCAGGCGGGTATCGCGGGCGAGACTTTCGCGTCTCCCGCGCTGAACACCGGCTGCGCGTTGCCGGCCAGCGCCTCGAGCCGCACCATGGCGAGGCCCAGCGTCCCATCCTCCGTGATGCTGCGCATCTCGCCCAGCTCCTTGTCGCCCTGCAGCAGCGGCGTGCCGGCGGCGGGGGCGGGGCCGTCGATCCGCACCGGCAGCAGGCGCTTGCGCACCAGGCCGCGATAGCGCGTGCGCGCGGTCAGCTCCTGGCCCATGTAGCAGCCCTTCTGCCAGTCAATGGCGTTGAGCTCGTCCATGCCGTTCTCGAGCAGGATGGATTTCTCCGGGATGAGGTCGCGCGCCGCGTCGGGCACGCCGAGTGCCACGCGCATCGCGTGATAGCGGGCGCCGGTTTGGTCCGCGGCCGCGCCGAGTGCCGACAGCTTTTCGATGGCCCCCGCGCGCGGCAGGATCAGCCGCACGCCGAGTTCCGCCAGCCGCGGGTCGACCATGGCGACACCGCCGCCGAAGGCGGTGGCCTTGCCCGGCTGGGAGCCGAGCCCGACCGCCGCTGCGGCGCCCCGGCCATAGAGGAGGGCGACGCACCAATCCTGTGTCGCGTCGGCGATCGCCACCTTGGCCCGCAGCCGGTACATGGACAGCCGCTTGACCAGGTCGGCGCGCCGGTCGGCGGCGCCGTCGACCAGGTAGCGCTCGCCCTCCTGGACCAGGAACAGGTCGAACAGGAAGCGGCCCTGGGCGGTCAGCAGCGTGGCGTAGATCGCCTGGTCCGGGGCGATCCTGGCCGTGTCGTTGGAGATCAGCCCCTGCAGGAAGCTCTGCCGATCCTCACCGGAAACGGCGATCACCCCGCGTTCGGCAGGCAGATGAAAGTAGAGGTCGCTCATGGCTTCCAACCCAACCTCGCAATTCTGGCCCCGGCGGGCCGTTCCCGGCCCCGCCGGGAGCGGCGCCACGGCGCCACCGGCATCATAATTCGAATTTCGGCAACTGGTCCGGGATTTGCAACCATGCTACTGGAAGGGGGAAGAGGGCCGGCGAATCACGATTGCAAGGACAGGGAGTGGGTTGCGATGAGCCTTACGGCCGAGGAATTCTGGACCTTCAGCCTCGATTTCTATGAGCGGCCGAACGTCGCCAAAGCCTGCCTGTCGCTGCAGGACCGGCGCGGCGCCGATGTGAACCTCCTGCTGCTGTCCGCCTATCTCGCCAGCAAGGGCCATGTGCTGGACGAGACCCACCTCTCCATCGCCGACGGCATGACCGCCGGCTGGCGCGCCGCGGTGCTGCAGCAGCTGCGCCAGATCCGCCGCCGCCTGCCCAAATTCTCCGACGACGTGCCGGAGGACATGCGCAAGGAGGTCAATCGCAAGCTGCTCGACGCCGAGATGGCGGCGGAGCAGGTCGCCCACCGCCTGATCCTCGGCCGGCTGAAGGACGAGGTGCTGCCGACCGACAACGGCACGCCCAAGCAGCGGGTCGAGAAATCGCTGAAGCTCTATCTCCGCCGCCTGGCGCCCAGCCAGGACGAGCGCGACCTCGGCGACATCGCCGCGGTGGTCGCGGCGATCTAGCGCTTCTTCCTCCGCCCGCCATCCTCGCCCCAGCGCTGCACGCCTTCGAGGTGGATGCCGAAGAGGTCGAGCGCGCGGGCGAGGTTGTGATCGATGACGTCCTGAAGGGATTTCGGCCCGGCATACATCGCCGGCACCGGCGGCGCGATCACGCCGCCCATCTCGGTCACCGCCAGCATGTTCTTCAGGTGCCCGGCGTGCAGCGGCGTCTCGCGCACCATCAGCACCAGGCGGCGGCGCTCCTTCAGCGTCACGTCGGCGGCGCGCGCGAGCAGCGTGGTGGTGACGCCGCTGGCGATCTCCGCCAGGCTCTTCACCGAGCAGGGCGCCACGATCATGCCGAGCGTAAGATAGGAGCCGCTGGAAATCGGCGCCGCCATGTCGTCGCTCGCATAGTGCCGGTCGGCCAGCGCCAGCACGTCCTTCACCTTGTAGCTGGTTTCATATGCCAGTGTGACCGCTGCGGAACGCGACATCACCAGATGCGTCTCGATCATCGTGCCGCGGAGCAGTTCGAGCAGCCGCACGCCGAAGACGACGCCCGATGCACCCGAAATTCCTACGATCAGGCGCGCCGGAACATGCGGGTGGACATTTGCGCTCGAAATCTTCCGGCGATCGCCGCCGCGCTGCGTCATTGGGTCAACCCTGCTGCTGCATTAAGAAGGGTTGCGCGCATGTTTTTTGTGCGCGCGACTCTTCGTCCGTTTACTCCCTTGACCGATGGGAGTAGCATACCAACATCAAATTCGGTTGATCATTTTCGAGGGATCACCGCGCGACCGAAATCGCATTCCAGACCCAGCCAGAGCGAAAAAGGAGATGGCCCATGGCAGTCGCCTCGCATCAGGAGTCTTTGAGACTGAAGCACGCAGATCTCGAAGCGCAAATCGCGGAAGAAGAACGACGACCGCATCCCGATGACGTGGTGATCCACCATCTCAAGAAGCTGAAGCTCCGGATCAAGGACGAACTCAACCACGTGGCGCACGCCGAATAGCGCGCCTGCCAAGTTTCGCCGCCAGGACCTGACTGGTCCGACGACGTAGCCCCGGCGCTCTTGCGTCGGAACAGCCCTCCTCCAGGCATAGGCCTCAGGAGGGCTGTTGTTGTGTGGGGCTCGTCGTTGTCGCAGGTTGTGCTACTCCCTTGACCGATTCCAATCTGGACCCTAGTTTCTAACTTATGCACAGCTTCACGGCCCTGCTTCTTCTGCGACTTACCGCCCCGGCGCTCTGATAGGCGTCGGCCAGGGGCGCGACGCCCTATTTTCCGCGGTTGCAGATCAAGAGGGTTCGGGATGTTTCCCCCTACATCGGTAATTTTGTTGCGTTCGGTAATTTTGTTGCGTACTGTCGCCTGCCTTTCGTTGGGCTGCCCGGCGGGAGGCGAGGCGCTGCGACTTCGCTGCGGTCGGCGGGTCTGATCAGCGACAGCCCGGCGGCCGGATCACATCGTCGCCAGAATCACCAGCGAACCAGCAGCGAAACCGATTCAAGGATACCGACCATGCGCGTCGACCCGACCAAGAAATACCGGCCGTTCCAGCCGATCAATTTGCCCGACCGGCAATGGCCGTCGAAGACCATCGCCACGCCGCCGATCTGGTGCAGCGTCGATTTGCGCGACGGCAACCAGGCGCTGATCGAGCCGATGGGGCCGGAACGCAAGCTGCGCATGTTCCAGACCCTCTGCCGCATGGGCTACAAGGAGATCGAGGTCGGCTTCCCCTCCGCCTCGCAGACCGATTTCGACTTCCTGCGCCAGTTGATCGAAGAGGGTCTGATCCCGGCCGACGTCACCATCCAGGTGCTGACCCAGGCCCGCGAGCATCTGATCGCGCGCACCTACGAAGGGCTGGTCGGCGCGCGGCGCGCCATCGTCCATGTCTACAACTCGACCTCGACCCTGCAGCGCCGCGTGGTGTTCGGCCAGGACATGGCCGGCATCAAGCAGATCGCGGTGCAGGGCGCGCAATGGGTGGCGGAATACGCCGCCAAGCATCCGAGCAAGACCGAGTTCGTCTACCAGTATTCGCCGGAGAGCTTCACCGGCACCGAGATCGACTACGCGATCGAGGTCTGCGAGGCGGTGATGGACGTGTGGAAGCCGACGGCCGCCAACAAGACCATCCTCAACCTGCCGGCCACCGTCGAGATGTCGACGCCCAACATCTATGCCGACCAGATCGAGTATTTCTGCCGCCACATGCGCAACCGCGACAAGGCGATCATCAGCCTGCATCCGCACAACGACCGCGGCACCGGCGTCGCCGCGGCGGAACTGGGCGTGATGGCCGGCGCCGAGCGCATCGAGGGCACGCTGTTCGGCAATGGCGAGCGCACCGGCAATGTCGATCTGGTGACCCTGGGCCTGAACCTGTTCACGCAAGGCGTCGATCCGGGCATCGACTTCTCCGACATCAACGACCTGGTCCGCACCGCGGAATACTGCAACCAGCTGCCGGTGCATCCGCGCCACCCGTACGGCGGCGACCTGGTCTTCACCGCCTTTTCCGGCTCGCACCAGGACGCGATCAAGAAGGGCTTCGCGGCGATGAAGCAGTCGAACAGCGGCGAATGGGCGGTGCCCTATCTGCCGATCGACCCGCAGGACCTCGGCCGCGACTACGAGGCGGTCATCCGCATCAACTCGCAATCGGGCAAGGGCGGTGTCGCCTATCTCATGGAGACCGATTACGGCATCTCGCTGCCGCGCCGGCTGCAGATGGAGTTCAGCGCCGTGGTGCAGGAGATCGCCGACAAGACTGGCAAGGAGATCTCCTCCAAGGACATCTGGCAGGCCTTCAACGACGAGTATCTCAAGTTCGAGAAGCCGTTCAAGTTCGTCGGCCATGAGACCCACGCCGACGCCCATGCCTCCGAGATTCGTTTGCTGACCGCGAAGATGAAGCGCGACGGCAAGGAGATCGAGATCAAGGGCAAGGGCAACGGCCCGATCGACGCCTTCATGGACGCGATGAAGAAGGAGGCCGGGGTGGATCTCAAGGTGATCGACTACCGCGAGCATTCCGTCGGCCTCGGCGCTGACGCGACCGCCATCGCCTACCTGGAGACGCGCACGCCGACCGGCGGAACCGTCTTCGGTATCGGCATGGACCCCAACATCGTCCAGGCCTCGCTGAAGGCCATCGTCTGCGCCGCCAACCGCGCGCTGGCGGGGAAGACGCGGGATCTGCAGGGATAGTTCCTCCCGAAACCTCTCCGCCCGGTGTATCGGGCGGAGAGATCTCTTTTCTCAAACATGCCTCGAATACCCGAAATGGCGCCGCGCTTGCGCCGGACGTATGCTTGACGTCTCGTTGAGCCGCGGAGGCTTCCATGCGCAACCTCGCTCTGGCGCCGGGCGCCAGCTTTCACGCCTCGTTCGACTGGAATGCGGGCGACCTGCCGATCTCGCTCCCTTGGCGCAGCACGCGATGGCGCTATGTCGTGCCCAGCTTGTGGATCTTTGGCTGCTTTGCCTGGATCTCGCTCGCCAAGATGGAGACGCCGGGCAACATCGCGGTCATCCCCTATGCCCTGCTGTTCATCGGCTTGCCGGCGCTGCTGGCGATTGCCGCCGCCTGGTGGGTGATGCAGCTTGTGCGCGGCCGGGTGAATGGCAGTTTCGTCGTTCGCGAAGACAGACTGGAATGGCAATTCGAGACCGAATCCGATGGCGACCGGCTCGCCGATTGCAGCCGCTTCACGCTTGCCGGCAAGCGTGGCTATGAGGCGCGGATCGAATGGGAGGTCGACCGGGACGGGGATGATGGCCTGCCCGGTTGGCCGCGCTGGGTCGCCGGCCTGTCGCGGCTGGCGGGGGACGGTTCGGGTCGCATGCTCCTGGCCCGCGACGCGGGGCTTGATCACGGCGACCTGGAAAGTCTATGCAAGCTGTTGAACCAGCTGCGCGAAGAGGCCGCCGCACACCGCTGACGGCTCCCGCGCTTTCCGCGGGAGCCACCATGCTTTTCCTGATCATCGAGCACTTCCACGACTGCAACCCGAAGCCGCTCTACAAGCGCTTCCAGGAGAAGGGGCGCATGATGCCGGAGGGGCTCAAATACGTCTCCTCCTGGATCGAGGCCAATTTCGACCGCTGCTTCCAGCTCATGGAATGCGACGATGCGCGGCTGATCCAGGAATGGGTGCTGGTCTGGGGCGACCTCGCCGATTTCGAGATCGTGCCGGTGGTGCCGTCGAAGGAAACCGCGGAGCTGGTCAACCGCTACATCTAGGCGGCGAGGGGAGGAAGCGATGGCGCGCATCGTGCAGGGCCTGGCCCATATCCGCGTGTTCAGCATGCCGTCCGAATGGACCGCCTGCGCCGCCTTCTATCGCGACACGCTCGGCCTCGACGAGATCTACACCGACCCCGATGCCGGCGTCGCCGTGTTCGAGGTGGGGGCGGACCTGACGCTGGGCCTGGAGCGCGTGCCGGAGGACGAACCGGACGAATGGGAGCTGGCCGGGCGCTTCACCGGCATCTCCTTCCGCGTCGGCGATATGGCGCGCGCCTACGAGCTCTATGTTGCGCGCGGCGTCGCCTTCGACGGGCCGCCGGAACGGATGGACTGGGGCGGCATCCTGGCGCATTTCAGCGACCCGGCCGGCAACACCCTGACCCTGGTCGAGGAGCCGAGCGAGGAAGATCTGCTCGGCGCGGGATAGGACCGCCGCCGCCGGCGTCTGGACATTTCGCGCGCCGCCCAGCACAGTGCCGCCCGCATGGTCCGCCGTTTCTACAAGCTTCCCTCGCTCAACGCGCTCGGCGCCTTCGAGGCCGCGGCGCGGCATTCGAGCCTCAGCTTCGCCGCCAACGAGCTCAACGTCACGCCGAGCGCGGTCAGCAAGCACGTCACCTTCCTGGAGCAGGAGCTGGGCGTGCCGCTCTTCGTGCGCGGCCACCGCTCGATGCGCCTGACGCCGGAGGGCGAGCAGCTCTACCGCTCGCTCTCCGAAAGCTTCGCCGGCATGGCCGCGGCCTTCGAGGCGATCAGGACCAGCCGCACCGCGCGCACCGTTACCATCGGCTGCACCACCGCCTTCGCCCAGCTCTGGCTGATGCCGCGGCTCGGCAATTTCTGGCGCGCGCACCAGGACATCATCATCGACCAGGTGGTCTCCGACCGCAGCCAGGACCTGCGCCGCTCCGAGGTCGATCTGCGCATCCGCTACGGCGACGGCAAATGGCCGGAGGAAACCGCGATCAAGCTGTTCGGCGATTGCATCTTCCCGGTGGCGAGCCCCGATTTCGCCAGGCGTCACAAGATCAAGGAGCCGGCGGAGCTCTTGCAGCTGCCGCTGCTCGAGGTGGTGAGCCAGGAGCGCGGCTGGACCTCGTGGGAGGAGTTCTTCACCGCCATCAACGTGCCGGCGCGGCGGCTGAAGACGCGGCGCATCAACAATTACATCGTCTGCTGGCAGGCGGCGATGGACGGGCAGGGCGTCGCCCTCGGCTGGCAGACCAACGTCGCCGATCTCATGGCGCAGAAGAAGCTGGTCCAGCTCGGCAAGACGCAGGTGGTGCCGAGCGAGGCGACCTATGTCACCTGGAGCGCGCACCGGCCGCTCAGCGCCGAAGCCACCGTGATGCGCGACTGGCTGATGGCCGAGGCGGCGAGCGTTGCGGCGCAATTGGGGTAGTGCGAGGCCAAGGTGGATTCGTCATCCCAAGGCTTGGCCTTGGGATCCACGAGTTTCAAAGGACCGCACGGTCTCGCAGAAAGGAACTCGTGGATGGCAAGGCCAAGCCTTGCCATGACGGCAATGCAGACGGGGAGTTCTCATGACCGACATCATCCGGCCGCCGCATGCGAAGGCCTGGCCCTTGCCCGGCGCGCCGAAGAGCTTCAGCTGGGCGAACTGGGATTGGCCGCCGCAGAACCGCTGGGCCTTCCAGCATGTCGCAGAATTCCTCAAAACCGAGCGCATCTCCCGCGGCGGCGCGCCCGCGCGGCCCTTTCCGGATGCGCGGCGGGACATCGCCGGCATCACCTTCACCGACATCGACGGCGCCATCCGCAGCGTCGGCGACATGCTCGAACGCACCTGGACCGACGGCTTCCTGGTGCTGCAGGACGGCAAGCTGATCGCCGAGCATTACATGAACGGGATGAGTGCGGCCTCGCTGCATCTCTCGCAATCGGTGGTGAAGAGCTTCACCAGCACGCTGATCGGCATTTTCGCCGGGCGCGGCCTGATCGACATCGCGAAGCCGGTCACGCACTATTTACCCGAGCTCGTATCCTGCGGCTATGCCGGCGCCACGGTTTCCCAGGTGCTCGACATGCGCTCAGGCGTCAAGTTCGACGAGGATTATCTGGCGCCGGACAGCGAGGTGGCGCAGCTCGACCGCGCCTCGGGCTGGAAGCCGCGCAAGGACGCCGCCGACACGCTCTCGACCAAGGGCCTGATCCTGACGTTGAAGCAGGAGCGGCCGCATGGCGGACCGATGCTCTACCGCTCGATCGAGACCGAGGTGCTGGGCTGGATCCTGTCGCGCGTCTCCGGCCTGAGCCTGGCGCAGCTCCTTTCGGCCGAGCTCTGGCAGCCGATGGGCGCCGAATACGACGCCAACATCACCATCGACGACGAAGGCACCGCCCTCGCCGATGGTGGCTTGTGCGCGTCCTTGCGCGACTATGCGCGCTTCGGCCAGCTCTTTCTCGACAATGGCGCCATAGGCGGGCGGCAGATCGTGCCGGAATCCTGGGTCGCCGGCTGCCGCACGGGCGACGTCGAGGCGTTCAAGCCGAACTACATCGAGCGCTACCGCCGCTTCCCCAACGCCGCCTATTCCCGGCAGTGGTGGGTGCTGGACAGCCGCGCCGGCACACACAGCGCACGCGGCATCTACGGCCAGCTGATCCATGTCGAGCCGCGCCGCCGCCTGGTCGTCGCCAAGCTGTCGAGCTGGCCCGACCCGGTCAACGACGATCTGTCGGCCTCGACCTACCTCGCCATCGACGCGATCGGCCGGGAGCTGCATGGGGTGTAGGGGCGCTGGCCACACACTCTTCCATCGTCATTGCCGGCCCGCCAGCGGCGAGACCCGGCAATCCAAGTTTCCATCACGCGCGCGGAAGCGGACTTGGATCACCGGGTCGAGCCCGGTGATGACGAAGGATACGGCGCGTTCACCGCCGCAGCGCCAGATAGACGCTGTCGGCCCAGTCCTCGCCGAGCTTGAACGTGCGCGCTGCCCTTCCGGTCTCGGCGAAGCCGAGCCGCGTCAGCAGGCGCAGGCAGCGCTCGTTGCGCGGGTCGACGTCGGCGCGGATCTGCGCGAGGCCGCGGGTGCCGAAGCCATGGTCGATCACCGCCTGCAGTGCTTCGCGCGCATAGCCTTGGCCCCAGACCGCAGGCGCGAACAGGAAGCCGATCTCGTCGCCGTTCCACAATCCCGCCTTGCCGATGAGCGTGCCGTCGCGCTCGACGAAGAAATCGTCGCACTCGCCGGCTTCCAGCGCCTTGATCGTGTCTGCGACCCAGGCCTCGCTCTGCGCCGGCTCGGTATGCGGCAGGGTCGACCAGTAGCGCATGGCCTCGGCGTCGCTCAGGATCGCGTGCATCGCCGCGGCATCCTCGGCGCTCGGCCGGCGCAGCCGCAGGCGTGGGGTCTTTAGGATTGTGTTCACGTCGACCTCTGGTGCATCGCGCCTTGCGTCCGGACGCCGGCGAGGTAAGCTGTATACAGCTTGGCGCAGGCCCGGCTCAACGAAGAATGGGGAGGTCATAGCATGGCATATGTGGGTTTGCGCCGCTGGATGGCAGCGCTCGGAATCGTCGCGGGTCTGGGCATGGCTCAGGCCGAGGCGGCGGACAAGGTGAAGGTCGGCTTCGCGCCGGAGCCCTACGCGCCCTTCTGGATCCAGGACGCGGCAGGCACCTGGAGCGGCTTCGAGGTCGAGTTCATCGACGCGCTGTTCAAGCAGATGGGCCTGGAATACGAGCTGACGCCGATTCCGTGGGACGGCATCATCCCGGCGCTCACCGAGCAGAAGATCGACGTCATCATCAACTCGATGGGCGTCAACGAGGAACGCAAGAAGGTCGTCGACTTCAGCGACAAATACTACGACACCACGGTTTCCTTCTTCGGCCGCAAGGGCGAGCCGTTCGAGCTCAGCGAGGCGGGGCTGCAGGGCAAGGTCATCGGCGTGCAGACCGCGACGGCGCAGCTGAGCTGGCTGCAGGCCAAGTTCCCGAACGCGGAAGTGAAGATGTACGACACCCAGGACAATGCCAATGCCGACCTCGCCGCCGGCCGCGTCGATCTCGGCCTCGCCGACACCGTCTACACGGCGGAAGGATTCCTGAAGGCGCCGGAAGGCCAGGATTTCGAGCTGAAGGGCGAGCAGATCTCCGATCCGCTGATCGGCGAAGGCATCGGCGTCGCCTTGCGCAAGGGCGATCCGTTGAAGGAGAAGATCAACGCCGCCATCAAGGCGCTGCGCGAGAACGGCACCTACAAGGCGATCAACGACAAGTATTTCACCTTCGACGTCTACGGCGGCTGATCCCGCCGGGAGGAAACGGGGGCGGGCGGCAAGGCCGAGCCGCTCGCCCAAGGTGTCGAAATCCGGCGCCGCGCGCTCCCGGAATTCGAGCTTGCCCGGTCGCGCGATCCCTCGGGCTAGCCCAGGCGGGCCAAGAACCGCTCCGTCAGTCGCGCGAAGAAGCTGGCACCGAACGGAATCGCTTCGTCGTTGAAATCGTAGTTGGCGCTGTGGAGGACGGCGCCGCCTTGCCCGGACCCGTTGCCGAGCCAGAGCATGGCTCCCGGACGTGCATTCAGCATGTAGGAGAAGTCCTCGGCGCCCATGCTGGCGGCATGGTTGTCCGACACATTGTCGAGACCACAGATTTCCGCCGCCACGCCCACGGCAAAGGCGACTTCCGCATCGTGGTTGATCGTTGACGGATAGCGGCGACGATAGTCGAGCCGGGCGGTGGCGCCGTGGGCCGCGGCGATGCCACGAGCGAGCTCGCCCAAGCGGCGCTCGAGCAGGTCACGCACCTCCGGCCGGAAGCTGCGGGCTGTTCCGCCGATGTGAAGTGCATCGGGGATCACGTTGTACGTGGTGCCGCCCTTCATGAAACCGACGGTGACAACGGCCGATTCGACCGGATTGACGTTTCGGCTGACGATAGTCTGAAGCGCCAGGACAATCTCAGCGCCGATGACGAAAGGATCGCGGCTCAAGTGCGGAAGCGCGGCGTGGCCGCCGCTTCCCTCGATGTGAATGTCCCAGCTGTCGGATGAGGCGTACATGGGTCCGGGTCGGGTGGCGATGTGCCCGAGCGGCAGCCCTGGCTTGTTGTGCAAGGCGAAGACCGCGTCGCATGGGAACCGATCGAACAATCCCTCCTCCACCATCACGCGGCCGCCGCCATGGCCTTCCTCGGCCGGCTGAAAGATGAAATGCACGGAGCCCTCGAAGTTGCGGGTCTCAGCCAGATACTGCGCGGCACCCAGAAGCATGGTCGTGTGCCCGTCATGGCCACAGGCGTGCATCTTGCCGTCACGAGTCGAGCGGTGGGCGAAGTCGTTGCGCTCCTGGATCGGCAATGCGTCCATGTCGGCGCGGAGGCCGATGCTTCGCGTTGCATTGCCGCAGCGCAACGTGCCGACGACGCCGGTCCGCGCGATGCCGCGATGCACTTCGCACCCCAGTTCTGTCAGCCTGGCGGCGACGAGGTCGGATGTGCGGCTTTCCTCGAAGGCGAGCTCGGGGTTTGCGTGGATGTCGCGGCGAAAGCGCGAAAGATCCGGCAGCAGTTCGAGGATGCGAGGGATGACGGGCATCGGCTGCCCTCCTGCGGCAGGCATTTGTAAACATGATACGACAAAGTCTGCGGCTTGACGAACTTGACGAAGAAAGCCACCCATCCATTGGACAAGAACGTTCGGTAGATTGGCGGCTTAGCGGTCGACCCCGCTGAATTCCATACTTCAGGTGAACGGCTCGGCGGCAATGCCGCACCTTGCCCCCGGCCGCGAAGGGCGGCCGTCCCTGCCGCGGCCGATCGCCGCGTTTCCCCCTTGGTCTAATTGCGCCGTTCCCCCGGCGCTTCTAAGTGCTTGAGCCGGCTCCTGCCTTGCCGCAGGATGGCGAAAAAATGACGATCCCAGGGGAGGAAGCAAGGCATGACCGGCGGCTACACGATCGCGCATCAGCGCTCGCTGCAGGAGCCCGAGCAGTTCTGGGCCGAGGCGGCGCAGGAGATCGAATGGGCCTCGCCCTGGAGCCGCGTGCTGGACGACAGCCGCAAGCCCTTCTACCGCTGGTTTCCCGACGCCGAGCTCAACACCTGCCACAACATGATCGACCGCCACGTCGAGGGTGGCCGCGCCGACCAGGCGGCGCTGATCTATGACAGCCCGGTCACCAACACGGTCAGGACCTACACCTATCGCCAGCTGCGCGACGAGACCGCGCGCTTCGCCGCGGCGCTGGCGAAGCTCGGCGTGGGCAAGGGCGACCGCGTCATCCTCTACATGCCGATGGTGCCGGAGGCGGTGATCGCCATGCTGGCCTGCGCCCGCATCGGCGCGGTGCATTCCGTGGTCTTCGGCGGCTTCGCCGCCAACGAGCTTGCCACCCGCATCGACGATTGCCACCCGAAGGTGATCGTCAGCGCCTCCTGCGGCATCGAGGTGGCGAAGATCATCCCCTACAAGCCGCTGCTCGACCACGCCATCGAACTGGCGCAGCACAAACCGGCGCATTGCGTCATCCTGCAGCGCACGCAGCATCTGGCGGAGTTGACCCGCCCGCGCGACCTCGACTGGTACGAGGCGCAGATCGGCGTCGCGCCGCATCCCTGTGTCAACGTCAAGGCGACCGATCCGCTCTACATCCTCTACACCTCCGGCACGACCGGCCAGCCGAAGGGCGTGGTGCGCGACAATGGCGGCCACGCGGTGGCGCTGAAATGGACCATGTCGAACGTCTACGACGTGGAGCCGGGCGAGGTCTATTGGGCCGCCTCCGACGTGGGCTGGGTGGTCGGCCACTCCTATATCGTCTACGCGCCGCTGCTGCACGGCTGCACCACCGTGCTCTACGAGGGCAAACCGGTCGGCACGCCGGATGCCGGTGCCTTCTGGCGCGTCATCCAGCAGCACAAGGTCGCGGTGCTGTTCACCGCGCCGACGGCGTTCCGCGCCATCAAGCGCGACGATCCCGACGGCCGGCTCATCCGCGACTACGACATCTCGTCCATGCGCGCCTTGTTCTTGGCCGGCGAGCGTTCCGACCCGGCGACGCTGGAATGGGCCGAGCATCACCTGAAGGTGCCGGTGATCGACCACTGGTGGCAGACCGAGACCGGCTGGCCGATCGCCTCGAACTGCCTGGGGCTCGAGCGCCTGCCGGTCAAGCACGGCTCGCCGACCAAGGCGGTGCCGGGCTGGGACGTCCAGGTGCTCGACGGCGACGGCGAAGAGGTGGCGCCCGGCGACATCGGCAACATCGTCTGCGCCCTGCCGTTGCCGCCCGGCACGCTGCCGACCTTGTGGAACGCGGAGGAGCGCTTCTTCAAGAGCTACCTGGAGCGCTATCCCGGCTACTACCTGACGGCGGATGCCGGCTATCGCGATGAGGAAGGCTACCTCTACATCATGTCGCGCACCGACGACATCATCAACGTCGCCGGCCATCGCCTGTCGACCGGCGCGATGGAGGAGGTGCTGGCGCGCCATCCCGACGTCGCCGAATGCGCCGTCATCGGCGTCGCCGACGACCTCAAGGGCCAGGTGCCGCTCGGCTTCCTGGTCTTGAAGGCCGGCGTTGCCAAGGCGCACGACAAGATCGTGTCGGAGGTCGTGCATCTGGTGCGCGAGCAGATCGGTCCCGTGGCGGCGTTCAAGGCCGCGACGGTGGTGAAGCGCCTGCCCAAGACGCGCTCGGGCAAGATCCTGCGCGGCACCATGCAGAAGATCGCCGACAGCGTGGAGTACAAGATGCCGGCGACCATCGACGATCCCGCCATCCTCGATGAAATCGGCGACGCCCTGCGGCAGATCGGCTACGCTCGCTGAGGTTGAGTCAGCAAGCCCGAGTCGGAATGGAGTCACGGAAGCGGTTGATTGCCATCGTCGCGGTCGCCGGCGCGATGCTGGGCGCGGCTGCTTTCGGTTGGGGCGGCGGCTGGCTGTCGCGGCCTGACTCCATCGCCTTCGAAAACCCGCACCGGCCCGGCAGCGCCGCGTTCGTGGCCTTCGCCGAATACCGCACGGAAATGCAGGCAAACCCTGCCTTCGTCGCGCGCATGGATGGTGCGGCGGATTCGGAGGAGGCGATGCGCCGCGGCGCCGTACTGACCCAGAGCGGCGTTCGCCGCCTGTCCGATGGCATGCTGGTCGAGCGCCTGGAGCTGATGCTGCGCCTGATGCAGGTTGGTGACGATGCCCAATGCGCCGCGCTGGCGCAGGGCGCGCCGATCGACGGCGATGTCCAGGCTTTCGCCGCCATCATGTTCGCGCTGCTCGACCGCGCCGATGCCGATGTCGCGCAACGCTGGTACGCCTTCACCCGCGACGCCACGCTGGCGGCGCTGGAAGAGCGGCCGATCCCCGCGATCGGCGACGGCTACCGCGAGCAGCTGGGCGAGGTGATCGTGAACGGCCTCACCGCCGAGGATCTCGACATCCTGCTCGCGATGTCGGAGCAGCGCCTGATCGGCCTCAGCGACGGCGCGCGCTGCGCCGTCGGCCGCAAGGTGCTGGCCCTCATCCTGGCGCAGTCCGAGCCCGAGCGCAGCCAATACGCGCGCCTGATGGCGGAGCCGTGACTCCGTTGGCGGCCCGCCTCTAGACGTAAGGGTGGGGCGTCGGCTTGCCGAGTTGCTGCTCGAAGAAATCCTGCCGGCGGTCGGCAAGCTCGCTGAGCACGGCGGCCTCGCGGGCGATGCGGCCGATATCGGCCCTGCTCATGCCCATGTCGTGCAAGTCCCGCTCGCTGTAGGTGGCAAGCTCCTCGCGGACGCGAAGATAGGTGCGCCAGCGGCGCATTGCCAGGCTGAGTCGTTCCAAGAGCTGTTTCATTTCGTCCTGCATGTTTTGTTGATCCTCAGCCTCCCAGAACCCGACCTACAGGTTGGCAGAGACATGCTGCGTTGCAATATGATTCGCAACACCTGCGTCATAAAGTTGCGCGGTGTTGCTTAAATATCTGAATCAAATAACTAATATTATACCACCATGCCATTGCGCTGCAGCATTTCTGGGCAGCGCTGCACAAAGTCCGGGCAGGGAGTGCTGCACCTGCGTTGACAGCGCCCTCCGCTCTGGCGCATTCCCTGCGCCAACCATTCTCACCCTGATCCGAAAAGAGGAATTCCATGCGTAAGTTCGGCGGCTTGTTGAAGGATATCGGCATCGACCTGCGCCCCCTGTCGGTGGGCGACATGGTCGTGCGCTCGCCGATCAACGGCCAGGAAATCGCCCGGCTCAAATCCGATACCAAGGCTGCGGCCGTGAAGAAGATCGCCCGCGCCGACGAAGCGTTCCGCGCCTGGCGTCAGGTGCCGGCGCCGCGCCGCGGCGAGCTCATCCGCCTGTTCGGCGAGGAGCTGCGTGCGCACAAGGACGCACTCGGCCGCCTGGTCTCGGTCGAGGCCGGCAAGATCCTGCAGGAAGGCCTGGGCGAGGTGCAGGAGATGATCGACATCTGCGACTTCGCCGTCGGCCTGTCGCGCCAGCTCTACGGCCTCACCATCGCCTCGGAGCGGCCGGGCCATCGCATGATGGAGACCTGGCACCCGCTGGGCGTGGTCGGCGTCATCAGCGCCTTCAACTTCCCGGTCGCGGTGTGGTCGTGGAACACCTGCCTCGCCATCGTCTGCGGCGACAGCGTGGTGTGGAAGCCCTCCGAGAAGACGCCGCTGACGGCGCTCGCCTGCGCCGAGATCTTCGCCAAGGCGGTGAAGCGCTTTGGCGGCGCGCCGAAGGGACTGCTCGAGGTGCTCTATGGCGGCAAGGAGGTGGGCGAGGCGCTCACCGACGATCCGCGCGTGGCGCTGGTCAGCGCCACCGGCTCGACCCGGATGGGCCGCGAGGTGGGCCCGCGGGTCATGCAGCGTTTCGGCCGCGTGCTGCTGGAGCTCGGCGGCAACAACGGCATGATCGTCTGCCCCAGCGCGGATCTGGAGCTGGCCGTGCGCGCCATCACCTTCAGCGCGGTGGGTACCGCCGGTCAGCGTTGCACCACTTTGCGCCGGCTCTTCGTGCATGAGAGCGTCTACGACAAGCTGGTGCCGCGGCTGAAGAAGATCTACGGCAACGTGAAGATCGGCAACCCGCTCGATGCCGGCACGCTGGTCGGGCCGCTGATCGACGAGGGCTCGTTCAACCGCATGCAGGCGGCGCTCGCCCAGGCGAAGAAGGAGGGCGGCAAGGTGACCGGCGGCGAGCGCGTGAAGATCGCGGGCTGCGCCGACGGCTTCTACGTGAAGCCGGCGCTGGTCGAACTGCCCGGCCAGAGCGCGGTGATGAAGGAGGAGACCTTCGCGCCGATCCTCTACATCGTGAAATACAAGGACTTCGCCAAGGCGGTCGACCTGCACAACGACGTGCCGCAGGGCCTCTCGTCCTGCATCTTCACCCGCGACGTGGGCGAGGCGGAGCACTTCATGTCGGCAGTGGGCAGCGATTGCGGCATCGCCAACGTCAATATCGGCCCCTCGGGCGCCGAGATCGGCGGCGCCTTCGGCGGCGAGAAGGAGACCGGCGGCGGCCGCGAATCCGGCTCCGACGCCTGGAAGGCCTATATGCGCCGCGCCACCAACACGGTGAACTACTCCGACAAGCTGCCGCTGGCACAGGGCATCAAATTCGACGTCGGGTGAGGGGGCGACACGCGCATTTCCAGATCGTCATTGCCGGGCCGCCGCGACAGCGGCGAGACCCGGCAATCCAAATGTCGTTGTCGCATTCCCGCTGCGAACTTGGATCGCCGGGTCAAGCCCGGCGATGACGAAGAGAGAGGAGCGCGCGGCTGGGCTTGCCGAACCGCGACTGGAAAACGCCCAGCGCGTCTAGACCCGCTGCTCGTCCTTCACGTGCCGGATGTGGCCGTAGATCAGGATCATGTTGACGCTGGCGCCGTCGTTGGAGAGCGGCAGGAACAGCGTGTCCTCCTGCTGTATCCGCGAGCTGGTCGGGCGGTAGGTACCGCGATAGAGCACCGGCTGCCGGGTTTCGACCACGCGGTCGAGGAACAGCAGCGTATCGGCGGCCGATTCCGCGTAGAAGGCGTCCTTGACCGCCTTGCCGGTCGGGTCGCCGCCGCGCATCTCGACCTCGTGCGTGCCGACCAGGCGATAGACGTAGCGCCGCGCATCCGCGACCACGTCGACGAGGATCAGGTTCGGCAGCAGGGCCTTCATGTCGGCCGGGTCGATGTCCCGGCGCGCCGGCATCGCGCGCTCGCCGCGCCTGGCGTCCCAATAGGCGTGCAGGCGCTGCACGGTGGCGTGGCAGGCCTCCAGGTCCGCCGGCGACCAGGGGCGCGGCGGGTCAATCGTCTTCGGCATCGGAAATCGAATCGTGGAGATGTTCATGCTCCCCAATCTCGGCGACCGCGATTAACAATCCCACAATGCGCTCCCCTGGTCGAATGTCCTAGACCGCGCGGTCAGCCCTGCCGCCAATGCAGGACAAATGCCCCGGCAATCTCCGCGGCGATCCGCGCATTGTTGCGCACCAGGGCGACATTGGCGCGCTGGCTTTCGCCGTCGGTTAGGTCGCGAATCCGCGCCAGCAGGAAAGGTGTCACGTCCTTGCCGGCGATTCCCTCGCGCGCGGCCTGTGACAGAGCGTCGCGAATGCGGCTTTCGATGGCGGCGGCCGGGATCTCGTCAGCTGCCGGAATCGGGTTCGCCACCAGGATCCCGCCGGCATCCTCCAGCCGCCAGCGCGCCGCCAGGATGCGGGCCAGCGCCTCCGGCGTGTCGGCGCGGGCCGGCACCTTGAGCCCGGAGAGTCGCGAATAGAAGGCCGGGAATTCGTCGCAGCCGTAGCCGATCACCGGCACGCTCAGGGTTTCCAGCATCTCCAGCGTGCGCGGCAAATCGAGGATCGCCTTGGCCCCGGCCGAGACGACCGCGACTGCGCTGCGCGCCAGCTCGGTCAGATCGGCGGAGACGTCACCGCTGAGTTCGGCGCCGCGATGCACGCCGCCGATGCCGCCGGTGGCGAAAACGCGGATGCCGGCCATGGCGGCGATCCGCATGGTCGCGGCGACCGTTGTGGCGCCGTCGCCGCCGCCATCGGGACCTCGGGCCAGCAGCACCGGCAGATCGCGCACCGAGGCCTTGGCGATGCCGGGCGAACGCGCCAGATACTCCAACTCGGCCGCGCTCAGCCCGACCTTCAACCGCCCATCCAGCACGGCGATGGTGGCGGCCACCGCGCCCTTGTCGCGGATGATCGCCTCGACCTCCCGCGCCACGGCGAGATTGTCCGGATAGGGCATGCCATGGGCGACGATGGTGGATTCCAGCGCCACCACGGGGCGCCTTTCCGTGAGCGCCGCCGCGATCTCCGGCGCGATGTCGAGATCCGGATGCCTGTTTTGCTTCATCGCCTCGTCCTCTTGCTTCCGGCGCGCTTCCGCAGCGCCGCCTGGAGCGCCTCGGCGGAGAGGGCGGGACTGACGGTCTCCGTCGCGCTCACCGTCATCGCCGCCGCGGCTTGGCCCCAGCGGGCGGCCTCCGCCAGGTCCTGGCCCTGCAACAATCCGAACACCGTGCCGGCCAGCGCGGCATCGCCGCCGCCGGTCACGTCGACCAGCGGCGCGGCCGCGGCCGCCACCCGCGTGGTCTTCGGCGGTTCCGCGCTGGAGGCGAGGACGCCGCGCGGGCCGAGGCCGACGACAACATGGGCAATTCCGGCGCGATGCAGCGCCTGCACCGCCGCGCGCAGGTCACTCTCCGTCCGCACCTTCCTGCCGGTCAAGGCCGCGACCTCGTCGCGGTTGAGCGCCAGCAGATGGATCGGGCGGCGTGCCCGCAGCAGCCGCGAAAGACGCCGCGCCTTCGGCGTCGACACCGCGTCGATCGCCAGCCGCACCTTGGCCGCGGCGCAGATCGCCGCCAGCCGATCCAGCGCGGCCTCGCCCAGGTTGCAGTCCGCCACCACCAGCGCCGCCTGGCGGAACGCCGCCTCGCGCGCGGCGATGTGGGCGGCGGTCAGGTCGTCCATCGCCTCCATCGCCGAGACCGCCGCGGTCAGCTCGCCGTCGGCGTCGAGCAAAGCGGCATAGGTGCCGGTCGGCCTGGTGCTGAGCAGGGTCAGCGAGACGTCGATGCCGGCGGCGCGCGCCTCGCGCAGGATGCGCGCGCCGAATTCGTCCTGGCCCACCACGGTCATCAGCGCAACCGGCACGCCGAGCTTCGCCAGGTTGCGCGCGATGTTACAGCCGACGCCGCCGACGGCGAGCGAGACGTGTCCTGGATTGGAGGTGCCGAGCACCATCGCGTCCCTGGCCTGGCACTTGAAGTCCATGTTGGCGCCGCCGACGACGATGACGCGGCCCTCCGGTTTCAGAACATGGCCGCGCCCCAGGATCTCGCCCTGCTGTCGCAGCGCCGAGAGATGCACCGACACGGCGGCCGCGCTGGTCTTCAGCCGCCGCGCGATGGCGGCGACCGACAGCATCGGGTCCTCGCGCAGCAGAGCGAGGATCTGGCGTTCGCGCTCGGTCATGGGTTTGGATTTTATAAGGAAACTTTGGAAATATAAATCGCAAGGAATCCCTCCCTCGTTCCGGGGGAGGGCAAGTTGGGCCAAACGAAAAGAGCGGCTGTTGCCAGCCGCTCTTTGGTCGCCGCGCGATTGCGCGGAATCAGTTCTTGTTGCCGAAGAACGCGCTGTAATCGTGGCGGCCGTCGGTCGGCTGCTGCGTCGGCTCTTCCGGCAGCGGCTCGGGCGGGTGCAGCGGGTCGAGGTTGACCGGCTTGCCGGCCGCCTTGCGCGCTTTCAGGATCGCGGCGTTGAGGTCGGTCTGGGTGCACAGGCCGAGCAGCACCGGATCGCGCGGCCGCAGGTTGGCGGTGTTCCAGTGGGTGCGGTCGCGCACCTGGGCGATAGTCTGCTTGGTGGTGCCGATCAGCTTGGAGACCTGGGCGTCGCTCAGCTCCGGGTGATGGCGCACCAGCCAGGCGACCGCGTCCGGCTTGTCCTGGCGCTTGGAGACGGGCGTATAGCGCGGACCCTTGGTGCGGGTCTGGGGCAGGGGGATGCTGACCTTGGCGATCTGCAGCCGGCCGGCGGGATCGCCCTCGCAGCGCTTGATCTCCTCGGCCGTCAGCTGGCCGTTGGCGGTGGGGTCGAGGCCGATGATGCCGATCGCCACCTCGCCGTCGGCGATGCCCTGAACTTCGAGCGGATGCAGGCCGCAGAAGGCGGCGATCTGGTCGAAATTCAACGTGGTGTTCTCAACCAGCCAGACCGCGGTCGCCTTGGGCATCAGGATTTGCGCCATAACTGAACCTCCTCGGCCAGCCGCGGGAAAGCCCGCGACGGGCGGCCAAGACTTTGCTTGACCATATTGTCGATGAAACACGCCGGCTTCGGGCTTGGCAAGCAGGCCCGGACGGCGCCAATGGGCGCTCCGATAGCATCTTTATCCGCGCCTTGCCAAGGGGATATGGGGGCGGCCGGCCCTGCCGGCAACCCACCCGCAACCCCGCCCGGGAGGCTCAGACGGTCAGCACGATCTTGCCCAGATGGGCGCTGCTCTCCATCAGCCGGTGGGCCTCGGCGGCCTGCTCCAGGGGGAACGTCGCATGGACCAGGGGGGCGACCTTGCCCGCCGCCAGGAGCGGCCAGACCTTGGCCTCGAGGGTCGCGGCGATGGCGCCCTTTTCCGAGACCGAGCGGGGCCTGAGGGTCGAGCCGGTGATGGTTTGGCGCTTCACCATCAGGGGGGCGAAATTGATCTCCGCCTTGGCGCCCTTCAGGAAGGCGATCTGCACCAGCCGGCCGTCCACCGCCAGGCACTGCAGGTTGCGGGCGATGTAGTCGCCGCCGACCATGTCCAGGATCACGTCGATGCCCTTGCCGCCGGTCGCCTCGTTGATCGCCTGGACGAAGTCACGGGCCTTATAATTGATCGCAAAATCAGCGCCCAATTCCTTGCATTTAGCGCATTTTTCATCCGACCCGGCGGTGGCGAAGACGCGCGCGCGGAAATGATGGGCCAGCTGGATGGCGGTGGTGCCGATGCCGCTTGACCCGCCATGGACCAGGAAGCTGTCGCCGGATTTCAGCCGGCCGCGCTCGAAGACATTGGTCCAGACGGTGAAGAAGGTCTCCGGCAGGGCGGCGGCCTGGACCAGGTCGAGCTTGCCCGGCACCGGCAGGCATTGCACCGCCGGGGCGGCGCAGTATTCGGCATAGCCGCCGCCGGCGACCAGGGCCGTCACCCTGTCGCCCCGGCTCCAGCGCCCGCCGGCGCTGGCCACCGCGACGATCTCGCCGGCGACTTCCAGCCCGGGCAGGTCGCTGGCCCCCGGCGGCGGGGCATAGCCGCCCTGGCGCTGCAGCACGTCGGGCCGGTTGACCCCGGCGGCGGCCACCTTGATCAGCACCTCGTCGGGCCCGGGCTTTGGCACGGGGCGGCGGGTGGGCACCAGGACCTCAGGCCCGCCCGGCTGCTTGATCTCGATGGCGCGCATCTCGGCGGGGAGGGTCATGGCTCGGTCCTGCGTGGGGGGCGGCAGGCATGATTGCTAGCCCATTTGTCGCGGCAATGGAATTGACCACAGCCGGTGGCTACACTTGTCATCGCCGGTCTTAAGCCAGGAGGCGACGATGGATCCCGAGGAACTGGAGCCGCGCAAGCCGAAGCCGCAATTGCGCAACCTCGACGTCCTGTCGATCGAGGAGTTGAACGACTATATCGAGGAGATGCGGACGGAGATCCGCCGCGTCGAGGAGAAGATCGCCGCCAAGAAGGCGCATCTGAACGCCGCCGCCGGGCTGTTCAAGTCGGCGGAATAGGGAAGGGAGTTCGCAATTGACCAGCCTTGCGGGCAAGAGCGCCATCGTTACCGGTTCGACCAGCGGTATCGGCAAGGGCATCGCCGAGGCCCTGGCGAAGGCCGGGGCCAATGTCATGCTGAACGGCTTCGGCGACGCCGCCGAGATCGAGACGCAGCGCGCCGCGCTCGCCGCGTCGGCGAAGGTGAAGGTCGCCTTCCACGGCGCCGACATGGCCAAGCCGGCGGAGATCCGCGACCTGGTGGCCAGCGCCGGGCGTGAATTCGGCCGGGTCGACATCCTGGTCAACAATGCCGGTATCCAGTTCGTCGCGCCGGTTGAGCAATTTCCCGAGGACCGCTGGGACGCGATCATCGCCATCAACCTCTCTTCCGCCTTCCACGCCACCAAGGCGGCGCTGCCGGGCATGCGCCAAGCGGGCTGGGGCCGGGTCATCAACATCGCCTCGGCGCATGGCCTGGTCGCCTCGGCCGACAAATCGGCCTATGTGGCGGCCAAGCATGGCATCGTCGGCCTGACCAAGACGGTGGCGCTGGAGACGGCGGGCAGCGGCGTCACCTGCGTCGCCATCTGCCCCGGCTGGGTGCTGACCCCCCTGGTGCAGAAGCAGATCGACGCCAAGGCCGCCGCCTCCGGCCTGTCGCCCGAGGCGGCCAAGGCGGCCCTGCTCAGCGAGAAGCAGCCGTCCAAGGAATTCGCCACGCCCGAGCAGATCGCCGAGACGGCGCTGTTTCTGTGCAGCCGGGCTGCCGACCAGATCACCGGCTCCACCATCGCCCTCGATGGCGGCTGGCTGGCGCAATAGAGGCCGCCTGAGGCGTACTGCCGGAAACGGCTTATGCCGTATGGCCGATGGTATCGTTAACGATTTATTCAGTTGTCCCGCTTATTGTGGGAGACAGGAAGGTGGGCTTTCCCCACCTCTCCCCCCTGGATCTCCGGATCCAGTTTCATGCCTCCCTGTCTAACTCGCACCGCCGGTCTTCCGGCGGTGTTTTTTTGCCTGCCGCTCTTTTCCGGCCGCCGATTTTTCCGCGCCGCACGCGCGGTTTTCGCGGTGACACGGGCATGTCCGGGCAATGACAACGAAGTGAACTTGTCAACGACAATGTTCGCTTGACGGCACAGGGGGGCATTTCTAGGCTGCCCACCGCTGAACGACCAGGGCGTTTGCCGCGGCAAATGCTCCGGGCAAGTTAGACAGGCAGAGGCTTCAAATGAGAGGGCCGCCGCTGGGGATCCAGCGCAGCGGCCCTCCGTTTTTTTGCACTTCGTTCTTGGCCCGAGCGGCGCGTTAACTGCGCCTAGCCCGCCGCTTTGAGCGGCCTTGGTGTCGCCGCGTCAGGCGGCCTTGGTTTCCACGGTCTGGCCTTCGATCACCTGCGGCTTCGCGCTATTGGCGGCGGTGATCTTGATCTGCCGCGGCTTCATCGCCTCGGGCACTTCGCGCACCAGCTCGACATGGAGCAGGCCGTTCACCAGCGACGCGCCGTTGACCTTGATGTGGTCGGCCAGCGTGAAGCGGCGCTCGAAGGCGCGACCGGCGATGCCGCGATAGAGGTAGGTCTTGTCCTCTTCCGCCTTCGCCAGCTTGCCCGAGATCTGCAGCTGGTTGTCCTGGCTGACGATGTTGATGTCCTCCTCGCCGAAGCCGGCGACTGCCATGGTGATGCGATAGGTGTCGTCGCCGGTCCGCTCGATGTTGTAGGGCGGATAGGCGAGCGCCGATTCATCGACGCGGGCCGCCGCGTCCATCAGGCGCGACAGATGATCGAAGCCGACGCTGGAACGGAACAGGGGGGAAAGATCGAAGCTACGCATGGCATGTCCTCCAATGAGCAACAGTGTTGAGCAAGCCGAGCCGCCCATCCGGGCCGGCTCTTGGCGTCACGAAGCCGCAGGGGCCTTCGCGACGACTCTTATCTAGGCGGGATCGCTGCGACTTCAAGCGCTTGCGCCGCGCGCCGGTGTCGCGCTTGACCACATCGCCGACCCCCTCTAAGTGTTTATTAACGGCTTTCCCCTATTTCAGCCTATATGGTTGGACGGGGCCCGGCGGCTCGCTGGCCGCCGCGTCGATGACCGAGTCGGGACCGGGGTATGAGCGCCACAGTAGAGTTCTTCGACCGCACCATGATGGAGGCGATGGCTCTGCTGGCGGAAACCCGCCGGTACCTCATCGACCGCTCCGAATCCGAACGTAAAGGCATGTCGGTGGAAACCGGTCTCGCCGCCAGCATGGAATCCATGCGCCTGGTGGCGCGCCTCACCCAGGTCCTGGCGTGGCTCCTGACGCATCGCGCGGTGCATGCGGGCGAGATGACGCTGGTCGAAGCGACGCGCGACGACCGCCGCCTCGGCGGCCGCGATCTCTGCCTCAACGCCGACGGCGACGACAATCCGAGCCTGCCGGAGGAATTGCGCGCCCTGCTCGGCCGCTCCTTCGCGCTCTATCGCCGCATCGCCCGGCTCGACGAGCTCGCCGCCCACCGCGCCGCCGACCAGCTGCGCCAGAACGAGCTCACCTTTCCCGGCAAGGGCCTCAGCATCGGGCCGAAGCTCGAGAAATGACCGCCGCCACCCGCGCATGAAAAAGGCCGCCTCAAGGGCGGCCTTTCGCATCTCGCGCCGGAAGCCGAACCTCAGTTCTTCTTCAGGCCGATCGCCGAGAAGCGCTTGTTGAACTTGGCGAGCTGGCCGCCGCTGTCCATCAGGCGATGCACGCCGGTCCAGGCCGGATGCGACTTCGGGTCGATGTCCAGGTGCATGGTGTCGCCCGGCTTCCCATAGGTGGAGCGGGTGGTGAACTTGGTGCCGTCGGTCATCACCACGTTGATCTCGTGGTAGTCCGGGTGGATCTTCGGCTTCATGGCTAAAACTCCTCGATTTCGGCGCGGGTTATAGCGAAGCGGCCCGGCCGATGCAAGCCGGCCGCCGGCTGCCCCGGCCGGGCGGCGCCGGGTGGCCGATGGCGATGTGGCATCTCCTTGTTTTCGCGCCCGGAATTCGTTAATCCCCTGGGACGGAGCAGGACGGGGCGAGGCGGCCGGCAACCGGCGGCGCCAGACCGGCATTTCACGGACAGCCGCGGCGGATATCCAGGTGAGCATGAACCAGGTCGATTTCGAGCGCCGGGCCGGCCAGATCCTGGAGGAGCTGTTCGAGCAGATCGAGGACCAGCTGGGCGATTGGCTGGAGGTCGACCTGGAGGGCGGCATCCTGACCCTCGAACTGCCGGACGGCGGCAAATACGTGGTCAACAGGCACGCGCCCAACCGCGAGATCTGGATGTCCTCGCCCAGGAGCGGCGCCTGGCATTTCGCCGCCGCCGAAAGCGGCGACTGGCCCTCGACCCGGCCGGGGCCGGCGGGCCCGGTGGCCTTTCCGGCGCTGCTGGCCGACGAGCTCGGCGCGGCTTCGGGCCGTGCCGTCCGGCTGACCCTCTAGCGCGGCGTTTCGGATGGCCCGCACCGCCAGCGACCGCGACGCCTCGCGCGACTATCGCCAGCTGCTGCAGCTGTTCCGTTTCGCGTTGCCCTATCGCTGGCACATTGCCGGCGCGACATTCGCGCTGCTGATCGCCGCCGGCACCACCCTGGCGCTGGGCGCCGGGCTGCGGCTGCTGATCGACCAGGGCTTCGGCGCCGGCGATTCCGCCCTGCTCGATCGCGCGGTGCTGACCCTGTTCGGCGTCTCGGTGCTGCTGGCATTCGGCACCTTCGCGCGCTTCTACCTGGTGTCCTGGGTCGGCGAGCGCGTGGTGGCCGACATCCGCAAGGCGGTGTTCGATCACATCATCGGCCTTAGCCCGGGTTTCTTCGAGATCACCCGCACCGGCGAGGTCGTTTCCCGCCTCACCACCGACACCACCTTGTTGCAGGTGGTGGTCGGCTCCTCGGTCTCCATCGCGCTGCGCAACACGCTGCTGATCATCGGCGGCATGGTGATGCTGTTCGTCACCTCGCCCAAGCTGACGCTGCTGGTGCTGGCGGTGGTGCCGCTGGTGGTGGCGCCGATCGTCATCTTCGGCCGCAAGGTGCGCCGGCTGTCGCGCGAGAGCCAGGACCGCGTCGCCGATGTCAGCGCCGAGGCGAGCGAGGCGCTCTACGGCATCCGCACGGTGCAGGCCTTCGCCCACGAGCCGCACGACCGCAGGCGCTTCGCCGAGCGCACGGAAGAGGCCTTCCGCACCGCGCTGACCCGCATCCGCTGGCGCGCGCTGCTGACCGGCATCGTCATCCTGCTGGTCTTCGGCTCGATCAGCGTGGTGCTCTGGGTCGGCGGCGCCGACGTGGTGGCGGGGCGGATCAGCGCCGGCCAGCTCTCCGCCTTCGTCTTCTATGCCGTCGTGCTCGCCGGCGCGCTGGGCGCGGTCAGCGAGGTGATCGGCGACCTGCAGCGCGCGGCCGGCGCCATGGAACGGATCGGCGAGTTGCTCGCCACCAAGCCGGTGGTGCTGGCGCCGCGGCAGCCGAAGCCGCTGCCGCGCCCGCCGCGCGGCGCGGTCGGATTCGAGCGCGTCACCTTCCGCTATCCCTCGCGGCCCACCATCGCCGCTTTGGACGACTTCACCCTCGACGTGCGGCCGGGCGAGCGGGTGGCCATCGTCGGCCCCTCCGGCGCCGGCAAGACCACGGTCATGCAGTTGCTGCTGCGCTTCTACGACCCGGATGCCGGCACCATCCGTTTCGACGGCATCGACATCCGCGATCTCGACCCGGCGCAGCTGCGCGGCGCCATCGGCGTGGTGCCGCAGGACCCGACGGTCTTCGCCGCCAGCGCCCGCGACAACATCCGCTACGCCCGCCCCGATGCCGGCGACGACGAGGTGCGCGCCGCGGCCAAGGCTGCCCATGCGCTGGACTTCCTCGACCGCCTGCCGCAGGGCCTCGACACCTTCCTCGGCGAGCGCGGCGTGCGCCTGTCGGGCGGCCAGCGCCAGCGCATCGCCATCGCGCGGGCCATCCTGCGCGACCCGGCGCTGCTGCTGCTGGACGAGGCGACCAGTGCGCTCGACGCGGAATCCGAGCGCATCGTCCAGGCGGCTTTGGACGAGGTGATGAAGGAGCGCACGACCCTGGTCATCGCCCACCGCTTGGCGACGATCCTGAAGGCGGACCGCATCGTGGTGCTCGACAAGGGCCGGATCGACGCCATCGGCACCCATGCCGAATTGATGCGCGCGGGGGGCCTCTACGCCCACCTGGCCGCCCTGCAATTCGACCAGCCGCAGCTTCCCGCCGCCGCGGAAGCCTGAACGCGCCGGCGCCGCCCGGCCGCCCGCTTGCGGATTTTTCCGCCGGTTTAACCTTACCTTTCCGTCCCGCTGCCAAAATCCTCAATCGTTGCGGTGTGGGGCATCCCGGCCGGCTGCGTTCTCTTAACGCCTCCTTAACGAGTGAGGCGCAGAAATGAGGACGCTAAGTACCTACAAACACGAAAGAATTTAAAATTTTATCGATCTGGGCGAGGGCATTTCCCCAGGCCGATGGGATCAATGCAATCAGGACTCGGGGTCCGATCAGCATGTTGATACGCCGCAAGGAACATCAGGCATCGTCCGCGCAGTCGCGCAGCCCTTCGCGCTGGCGCCGGCTGCGCGATCTCTGGCGCGACACCAGCGGCGCCACCGCGGTCGAGTTCGTGTTCGTCGCCATCCCGGTCATCTACATGATGGTCGGCATCCTCGAATTCAGCGCGGCGATGACGGTCAGCAACAGCCTTGAGGCGGCGACCAACCTGTCCTCGCGCCTCGGCAAGACCGGCTATGTCGACGTCGACCTGGGCCTCGACCAGTCGGAGACCATCCGCGAGGAAATCGAGCGCCGCGTCGGCCCGCTGATTGACATGAACAAGCTCAACATCGTCGCCAAGGCCTACAGCGATTTCGGCGACGTCGATACGCCCGAGCCGTGGAACGACGCCGATGCAGACGGCGAACCGGATCCCGGCGAATGGACCGACGAGGACGGCGACAATTTCTGCGACGGCTGCACCGGCTTCGGCGGCGCCGACAACGTCGTCATCTACACCATCACCTATCCCTGGACGATCATGACGCCGCTGATGAACCGCCTGCTCGGCGAGGACGGGATCTTCAACCTGACCGCCTATTCGGTGGTCAAGAACGAGCCGTATTGAGGATCACGCCATGAAGCGACCAATCCTCGTCCGGCGAATACTTGATCTCTGGCGCAACGACGACGGCATCGCCGCGATCGAGGCCGCGCTGCTGCTGCCGCTGCTGCTCGTCACCTTCATCGGCTGCACCGAGGTGACCTTCAAGATCTGGTCGACGCAGAAGGCCGAGAAGCTGGCGGTCACCATCGCCGACGTGGTCACCCAGTCGCAGACGGTGACCGCCGCCGGTCTCGAGGAAATCGTCGCCGCCACCGACCGCATCATGGAGCCGTTCGAGTTCAACAATGACGGCGTCATCTTCATCAGCTCGGTCTATGTCCCGCAGGACGAGACCGTCGCCGTGGTCAACTGGCAATGCAAGGTCGAGGGCTCGTTCGAGGCGCTGAGCAAGCTCGGCGCAGCCGGCGACGACGCGGTCCTGCCGCCCGGCCTGACGCTGGCCGAGCGCGACAACGTGATCGTCGCGGAGATCTACTACAAATACACGCCGATCATGCCGGGCCTGATGTTCGACGAGGCGGTCATTTACCGCCGGGCCCTGTTCAAGCCGCGCCTGGGCGCGCTCACCAACACGCCGGGGGATCCATGCACGCTCAATTCCTAGGCAGCACCCGCCGCTTCGGGCGTCAGTTCCGCAGTCTGTGGTCCTGCGAGCGCGGCTCGGTCGCGCCGCTGGTCGGTGTCGCCATGATCACGCTGGTCGGCGCCGTCGGCGTCGCCGTCGATGTCGGTCGCGGCCAGGTCGCCCAGTCGAAGCTGCAGGCGTCCCTCGATTCCGCCGGTCTGGCGGCCGGCGCCATGGTTGGCCAGACGCTGGATTCCGCCGATCTGAAGCCGGAGGCGGAGAAATACCTGAATGCGAACTTCAACGGCGCGACGATCGAGGCCACGATCACCAGCTTCAACCTGCAGCTGTCGGATGACAACAGCCTGGTGACGCTGGACGCGACGGCGACCCTGCCGACCACCTTCATGCGCATTTTCGGCGAGACGTCCATGCAGGTCTCGGCTCGCTCGGAAATCACCCGCGAGACCAAGGGCCTCGAGGTTTCCCTGGTGCTCGACGTCACCGGCTCGATGGACGATGCGGTCGGCGGCAGCCCGTGGGATTCCACCAAGAAGATCACCGCCCTGCGCACGGCGGCGAAGGATCTGATCGGCATCCTGTTTGGCAGCAATAGCCAGGTCGACGATCTCTGGGTCGGCATCGTGCCGTTCTCGCAATCGGTGAACATCGGCACCGAGCGCACCGACTGGCTCGAGGACTATGCCGACCGGGCGGCCGAGGACAATTGCATCGGTCCGGACAGCCACGCCAACTGGGTGCACAGCCATTATTCGGGCGAGCCGGCGATGGATTACTGCCCGACCAACGGCGGCCATGTCAGCACGCGCACCAATCCGCATACCCTGGTGAACGACTGGATGTATTCGAGCAAGCCGGGCTGGTATTTCCAGCATGCCTGGAACGGCTGCGTGATGGAGCGCTGGGAAAACGACCGCGACATCACCGACGACCCGCCCTCGGTCCAGAAATGGGACACCTATTTCGTGCCCGATACCAATACCGACACGCCCAGCCCGCCCGGCAACTCGAGCAACTGGATGGGGCATCAGAGCGGCAATAGCTTCGTCAACGCCAGCAACGACATGTGGGCGAACCGCGGCTGCCCGCCGATGCCGATCACGACGCTGACCAACGTCAAGCAGGACCTGATCGACGCGGTGGACGACCTGGTCAATCCGCGCGGCAACACGCACATCAACGTCGGCGCGGTGTGGGGCTGGCGCCTGATCTCGCCGCAATGGCGCGGCGATTGGGGCGGTGTGATGGACGCCAACAGCCTGCCGCTCGACTACGAGGAGAAGCTGTCGCAGAAGGCGGTGATCCTGATGACCGACGGCGAGAACACCATGTCGAGTTCGATTTTCACCGCCTATGGCTACCTACATGACGGCCATCTGGGCACGACGTCGAGCACGGCCACGGCCAGGGCCACCCTGAATGCCAAGACCACGGCCGTCTGCAACGCGATGAAGGCGCAGGGCATCCTCATCTACACGATCGTGTTCGGCAACGGCTCGACGACCGCTGCAAAGGACCTGATGAAGGCCTGCGCCAGCGAGGAGGATTTCTATTTCTTCTCGCCCTCGCAGGGGGCCCTGTCCGCCGCCTTCAAGGCGATCGGCGATTCGCTCTCCAAGCTGCGCGTCTCCAAGTAACCTGATGGGATCTGGCGGCGGCCTGCGGGCCGCCGCCTAATCCGTTCCCCAGACCCGTATCCGGTAGCGCAGCTCGAATGGCTCCTCCGGCCCCGGCTTCACTGCCTGAGGCTGGTCGGGCAGGCCGATGAAATCCGGCTTGCGCCAGCCGCTCCAGCCCAGCAGCGGGTCCGGCTTGCTGGGCAAAGGCGGGTCGAAGATCAGGTCGCGGCCGCCCGGGAAGCGGAACACCAGCAAGCGCTCTGCGGTGCGGTAGTAGAGCTCGACCTCGCCCGACAGCACCGCCCATCCATCCTCGATCCGCGCCGGCCCGTCGGACCAGTCGCCGGGCATCTGGTTGAGGTCGGTGTCGAGCGACATTTCGATCGCGGCCGGATCGAGCAGGGCGGCCTGGGCCTGCGGCACGCGCAGCTCGTAGACCAGACTCGCGCGGGCGCCCTCGTATTCCAGTTCGTGCGGCACGGAATAGTACTGCACCGCGAGGATCGCGGCGCCCAGCGCCACGATGCCGCCGAGGGCGATCAGCGTGTTGCGCAGCGCATGGCTCGGTGCCGGCTTCCCGCCCGCCGCGGCGGACTTTCGGCGGCTCCAGCGCAGGCCGCCCCAGATGCCGAGCCCCAGCCCGATCAGGCCGCCGAGCGGGCCCCAGACGAAGACGGCGGCCATGCCGCGCCCGCCTTCGAAGTCCGAGACGCCGAGCCAACCCATGATCTCGTTGGAGACGACGGCGCTGCCGACCGCGCCGATGACGAGGCCGAGAAGGCCGCCGAGAAACGCCCGCAATGCCGCCATGAAGATCCCTAGCGCTGGTCGAACTTGATCTCGATGCGGCGGTTCTTGCGATAGGCCTCTTCGGTGTCGCCGGTGTCGAGCGGCCGGAACTCGCCGAAGCCCGCCGCGGCCAGGCGGTCCGGCGGAATGCCGCGGCTGGCCAGGTATTTCACCACGGCGACCGCGCGGGCGGTCGACAGCTCCCAGTTCGACGGATAGTCCCGGCTGCCGCGGATCGGCCGGGCGTCGGTGTGGCCGTCGATGCGCAGCACCCAGTCGAGATCGGCGGGAATCTCCGCCATCAGCAGGATGAGCGTGGTCGCCAGCACGTCCAGCTGCTCGCGGCCGTCCGATCCCAGTTCGGCCGAGGCGGTGTCGAAAAACACCTCGGACTGGAAGACGAAGCGGTCGCCGACGATCTGGATGTCCTCGCGGTTGCCCAGGATCTCGCGCAGGCGGCCGAAGAACTCGGAGCGGTAGCGCGCCAGCTCCTCGACCTTGCTGGCCAAGGCCGCGTTGAGCCGCTTGCCGAGCTCGACGATCTGTACCTCCTGGTCCTTCGACTTGGCCTCGGAAATCTCCAGCGCCGCGGCCAGGTCGGAGAGCTGCTGGCGCAGGGCCAGGATCTGCTGGTTCAGCAGCTCGACCCGCTTCTGCGCCTCGCTGCTGATCTCCTCGGCCTCGACCTCCTTGTCGCCGAGCTTCTTCATCAGCTCGTCGCGCAGGCTCTGCAGGGCGGCGATGTCGGTGAGGAGCGCGTTGATCTTGGCCTGGTCGGCCTCGATCGATTTGTAGGCATCCTCGAGCTTCTTCTGCGCCTCTTCGGTGAGCGCCGCCTGGGCGGCCATCTTCTCGTCGAAGGCGCTCTGCCGCTGCTGCAGGTCGCCGATCTGCGCCTGCAGCGCGTCGCGCTCGCCCAGCACGACGACCAGCTGGTTCTTCAGCTCGTCGCGCTCGGCGGTCGACTTGGTGAGCGCGCCGGAGAGCTGGTCGACCTGGCTCTGCAACTCGGTGGCGTTCTTCTGCGACAACGCCAGGATGTCGGCCAACTCGGCGATCTGGCGGTTGAGCTTGGCCAGCGCCTCGTCGCGGCCGGAGAGCGCCTGACTGAGGAACAGCTGGCCGATGACGAAGATCATCAGCACGAAGACGATGACCATGAGCAGCGTCGACAGCACGTCGACATAGCCGGGCCAGGCTTCGATCTGTCTGGTGTGGCGGCGGGTGCCGAATGCCATGGCCGGGCGCGCTCCCGCGGCCCTAGCTGCGCTGTTCCATGCCGGCGGCGACGGCGATGGTGCGGGTCAGCAGCTTGATCTCGCTGCGCAGCTCCTGCACGGCGTTGTGGCGGCCAGAGCTGATGTCGTCGGCCATGCGCGCCAGCAGCGCGTCGATATTGCGCAGATGCGTGCGGCTGTTGGGATCGAGGCCGAAGCCGCCATGCTGGGCCACGTCGGCCAGCTTGGAGATCACGCCGCGCATGTCGGATTGCGTCTCCATCAGGCGATGCACGACCTGCTGCTGCTCGCGCAGTTGCTCGGTGAGGCCGATCATGTGGTCGGCCAGCACTTTGAAGTTGTTGCTGGCCTGCAGGCGGTCGCTCTCGGTGCGCGAGATGGTTCGCTGCAGGTTGTCGAGGCTCTCGGCGGTCTGCTCCAGCAGCGCCTGGATATAGGCCGGCACCGGCTGATCGCCCTCGATCATGCCGCCGCCGCTGGTCAGCCTGGTCTGGCCGGAGAGCCAGTCCTCCAGCTCGCCGAAGAAGCGGTTATGCGCCTGGCCGGCCTGGAGATCGAGGTAGCCGAGCAGCAGCGAACCGGAGAGGCCGAACAGCGAGGCGGAGAAGGCCGTCCCCATGCCGTCGAGCGGCCCTTCGAGGCTGCGTTTCAGATCGTCGAACAGCGTGGCGGGATCGCTGCTGGTGAGGTCGAGGCCGTGGATCGCCGCGGCCACCGCGGTGATGGTGTTGAGCAGGCCCCAGAAGGTGCCGAGCAGGCCGAGCAGGATCAGCAGGGTGATCAGGTAGCGCAGGATCTCGCGGTTCTCGTCGAGCCGCGCCTGGATGCCGTCGAGCACCGAGCGCAGCGAGGTCGCCGACATGGTGAGCCGGTTGTGCTGCTTGTCCTTCACCATGGCGGCAAGTGGGGCGAGCAACCGCGGCTGGTCGAACGAGCCCGGCGAGCCGCCGCGCTGGAAGTTCTCGATCCAGTCGATGTCGGTGCCGAGCCGCGCGACCTGATAGAAGGCGAAGGCGATGCCGACCAGCAGCACCGCCAGGATGCCGCTGTTGAGCAGGGGATTGTGCAGGAAGGCGACGTAGATGCGGTCCCAAAGCAGGATCACGACGCCGCCCACGGCGATCAGACCAATGGCCATCCACAGCAACTGGCGGGCGGGGCGGCTCATCGTTTTCCGATCATCCTCCCGCCGTCTGCGCCGCCGTCCGCGCCGATGTCCAAGGTTCGCGTGATCAAGACCGGGCCGCTCACGAACCGGCCGGCACGATGTCGACGCGGTCCGCCGGCTGGCCCTCGGATTTCAGGCCCAGCGCCCGCACGTCCATGCGCGTGGTGCGCACGTCCTTCTTGAACAGGTATTGCCGGATGTTGATGCAGCGGGCGAGCGACTTGCGCCGCGCCTTGCTCTCGGTCTCCACCGAGCCGCTGGCGTAGCACAGGATCTGGATGCGCATGCTCTCGTCGGCCAGCATCTGGCCGGCGAGATCGTCGAGCGCGGCATTGGCCTCGGCCGGCACCTCGTTGACCTCGGTGGGGAAGACGATGCGGATGCCGCCTTGCGGGATCGGCGCCGCCGGACCGCTGTTGTCCGGCTCGGCCGGGGCCTCGACGGCGGCCGTCTCGGTGGCCTCCTCGGCCGGCGTTTCGGCTGGGGCCTCGGCCGGCGCTTCCTCCGCGGCGGCTTCCTCTGCCGGGGCTACCTCGGCGGGCGCCTCCTCGGTGGCGGCTTCCGGCGCCGCGGCCGCTTCCTCGGCCGGCGCTTCGGGCGCTTCGGGCGCCGTCGTCACCGCGGCGCCAGTCTCCGGCGCCGGCGGGATGGCTTCCGGCATAGGGACGGTGTCGGGCATCGCCGCGGGCTCGGGCGGCGGGGCGGGCGGGGTCACGGCGGCGGTCTGCTCGTCGCCCAGTTGATCACCCGCGGGCGCCGCTTCCGCGGCGGGCTCGGCCGCAGGCTCTTCCGGCGCCGCGGCGGCCTGGGTCTCGACCGGCGTCGGCGCGGCGTAGGTTTCCTTTTTCTTCGGCTTGGACTTGGCCGGCGCGCTGGGGTCCTTCAGCTGGATCGGCTGGATCGGCCTGCCATCCGGCCCCAGCGTGGTCAGCACGCTGGACGGTGTCCGCGCCGGCGGCAGGGCAAGGCCGGAGAGGCCGGGGGCCAGCGGCAGCGCGCCGGCCTGGGCGGCGCCATAGGGCTGATAAGGCGGCAGATAGCGCGGCGCGCCATAGACCTGCGGCGCCGGATAGGCGGGCGCGGCGGCGCCGGGCAGGAACTGCGATTTCGGCGCTTGGCCGTAAACGGGCTGGCCGTAGGTGGGGGCACCATACGCGGGCGCGCCATAGCCGCCGGGCATGGCGTTCAGCACGTCCATGTTGACGATGACCTGGTTCGGGCCGCCGTTATAGGCCTGTGCCGCCGCCGGCGCCGCTTGCCCGATCAGGCCGGCGGCCGAGAGCAGCGCCGCTCCGAGAATCCGGGGGGCGAGAATCAGGGGGCGCCCACGGGAGCGACCTGAACAGGTTCGGGACATGGTGTAACCCCTGGACATTTCTTTGAAATTTCTGCCTCACCAGAGCGCCCGCGAGCGCCCGGCGAACTATAGCCGATCCGAAAACCCTCTCACAACGCGATTTCACAGCGGGAAAGAGGGCGGGAAACAGCCCGGGAAACAGGGCGGGGGTTTCGTGGCCGCGCCGGTCCCATCGCGGGCCTGACCGGCGGCGCGCCGGCCTCAATGCGGCTTCAGCGCCGCCTGGAGCGGGGCATGCAGCAGGCCGTTGCTGGCCAGGATGGTGCCGCCATGCAGCATGTTCTGCCCGCCCTTGAGGTCGGAGACATAGCCGCCCGCCTCGCGCACCAGCAGGATGCCGGCCGCCACGTCCCAGGGCGACAGGCCTTCCTCCCAGAACCCCTCGTAGCGCCCGGCGGCGACATAGGCGAGGTCGAGGGCCGCGGCGCCCAGGCGGCGCACGCCGGCGGTCTCGTTCATGGCGAAGTCGAGCTGGCGCTTGAAATCGGTGGTGTCGCCATGGCCGCGGAAGGGGATGCCGGTGGCGAGCAGCGACTCGCCCAGGTTCTTGCGCGCCGAGACGCGCAGCCGGCGGTCGTTGAGGAAGGCGCCGCCGCCCTTCTCGGCCAGGAACATCTCGTCCTTGATCGGGTCGTAGATCACGCCGGCGACGATCTCGCCCGCCTTCTCCAAGCCGACCGAGATGCAGAAATGCGGCAGGCCGTGCAGGAAATTCGTGGTGCCGTCGAGCGGGTCGATGATCCAGCGATGCTCGGCATCGGTGCCCGCGGTCGCCCCGCTTTCCTCCGCCAGGAAGGCATAGCCCGGCCGCGCCTTGGCCAGTTCCTCGCGCAGGATGCGCTCGGATTTGAAGTCCGCGTTGGAGACGAAATCGGAGGGGCCCTTGGTCGAGACCTGCAGCTGCTCGACCTCGCCGAAGTCGCGCTTCAGCGCGCGGGCGGCCTTGTCGACGGCGCGAGTCATCACGTTGAGCAGGGCCGAGCGCGGCGTCATGCGAGTTCCAATCGACGGTTCAAAAAGCAGAGCAGTCAAACGCCGCGGCGCAGGCCGCGGCACCGTTACTTAGTCGCGCGCGCGCTCGACATAGGTCGCGTCGGCGGTGTTCACCACGATGCGCGTGCCGGTGCCGATATGCGGCGGCACCAGGACGCGCACGCCATTCTCCAGCACCGCCGGCTTGTAGGACGAGGACGCGGTCTGCCCCTTCACCACCGCGTCGGCCTCGACGATCTGCATGGTGACGGTTTCCGGCAGCTCGACCGAGATCGGCGAGCCCTCGTAGCTCTCCAGCGTCACCACCATGCCTTCCTGCAGGAACACCGCCGGCTCGCCGATCAGGTCGGCGTTCAGCGTGATCTGCTCGAAGGTGTTCTGTTCCATGAAGGTGTATTCGTCGCCGCTCGAGAACAGGAACTGGTACTCGTGCGCGTCGAGCCGCACCTTCTCCACCGTCTCCGAGGAGCGGAAGCGCTCGTTGAGCTTGGTGCCGTCGCGGATGTCCTTCAGCTCGACCTGCAGATAGGCGCCGCCCTTGCCGGGCTGGGTGTGCTGCGTCTTGGTGGCGCGCCACAGCCGGCCCTGATGCTCGATGATGTTGCCGGGACGAATGGAATTGCCGTTGATTTTCATGGGATCAACCCGTTGGCCCTTTGATCTGGCGGGAAATTCGGCGCGGAAGCTACCAAAGTGGCCGGGCAGAGTAAACCGCGCTCGCGCCCGCCGCGCTTGGTCGTATAAAGCATTGAATTTCAACGCGATAAGCCGGGCGCGGCGGGCGGCGCGCGGACCCGGTTGCGGCCCGGCCGCTTCGGGCGCCTAATTGGCCGGCTGCACCGGACGATGGAGGCAATCATGCAACCGATGAAACCCAGCTTGTTCCTGGCGACGATCCTGCTCGCGGGCGCCGCGCTGCTCGGCCCCGTCGCGCCCGCCGCGGCGCAACAGCAGCCCGGCCAAGGAATGATGGGCCCCGGAATGATGGGCCCCGGAATGATGGGCCCAGGAATGATGGGCCCAGGAATGATGGGCCCAGGAATGATGGGCCAGGGAATGACGGGGCAGGGGATGATGGGTCAAGGCATGGGGCCGGGGATGATGGGCGCCGGAATGATGGGCCCGGGAATGATGGGCGGGGGAAACATGGGGATGAACCCAGGCTGTCCCATGATGGGCCAAGGCATGGGAGCGGGCATGATGGGCCAGGGGATGATGGGCCGCGGGACGATGGACCATCCGATGATGGGCATGATGCATGGAGCGATGAGACCCGGCATGGCCGATGGCAGCTTCGTCATGCTGCCGGCGCCGCCGCTGCTCAGCGTCGACGACGTGACCTACAACCTGGAACGTCTGCTGGCGGCGCGCGACAATCCGCACCTGAAACTCGGCACCGTGGCGGAGAAGGACGCCGAGACCCTCACCGGCGAGATCGTCACCACCGACGGATCGCTGGTCGAGCGCTACGAGGTGGACAAGCGGACGGGGGTGGCCAGGCTGGTGCCCTGAACCGGCATCCTGAGCCTTTCAGGCCAGTTCCTTGTACATGATCACCGTGTCGTCCAGCCGCTCGG